>MDTE01141150.1_pt1 | contig 27558 bp, 24 predicted proteins | sample 811231 | NCBI WGS metagenome assembly MDTE01 (sample SAMN05326651, study PRJNA326480) | marine metagenome | isolation source: seawater | place: Indian Ocean: Red Sea | collected 2010 | reverse complement strand
GGCGTCCTGAAGAAAAAACCCATGAAGCAGAGATATTTGTATTAAAAACTCTTCCCAAAAGGACTGTTTTTATTTCATGATTTTTTTCATGGTCCGCAGAAAATTGTTTATTTTTATTGAAATCAGCTATAATGTATTTTGTGCTACTTTTATGATAAGAAATCCATCCAGTAATTACCCCATAGGCTTTTCGAAATTGGACTTCTAATCCTTTGATTTTCCCTTGTCCTGGGTTGATAAAATTGTTGTTAAGAAAAAAGTAATCTTGGAAAGAAAATGAATTTTTTGGTTGAAAAAAGTCATCTAATTTTTTTATGTAAAGTGATGCAGAACTACTAATATCTTTTTTATCCCAACTAAATCCAAGTTGAAGGTTTTCAGATAAAATGATTGGAATTCTTTCCGAAGATAAAAACCAATTGTTCTTGCTAAAATTTGAATTATTATTTTTTTCTAGCCTATGAACGAATTGATTATGAACACCATAGGATAAATTTGCAGATAAGTCTTCCATAATTTTACAGATTATTGCAAAGCGTGGTTCAAAGGAAAGTTTCTCTAGTTCATCAAAATATGAAAATCGAATTCCTGCATCAAATTCCCATTTACTTAAAGCCCTATAAGAATTTCTCAAAAAAAATGAAAAAAGATAGCCTTTTTGGGTTATTGACGAATTATTTACCGAAGAGCTTTCAGTATTTCTGAATCGATATAGAGTTGAAAAAATATTTTCTTCAAAGCCTATAAAAATATTGTGGTTTTTCATAGTTTTATATTGTTGGATAAAACGAAGACTGTGGTCTGATAATGAATGAAAATTATAGGCAGTCCCTATTAGAGAATTAATATCATTTTCTAGAGATGAATATTTAGAAAAATAATTATTTTTATAAGAATAAGATGAGATACTTATTTGGGTGCTGTATTTATTATTCCATTGAGAGTATAAGTTTATATTTTTCCCATGAGAGGTTAGTGAGTTTCTTTCTTTTATGAATGAAGTCTCTGATTCTAAGATGTTACTAAAACCGTAATAGCCTCTATCCTCAAAAATAGAGTCGCTTCCTGCTATGTAGGTGAATGCTATTCTGTGTCTGGGGTTAATTAAATATGAAAAGCGCCCAAAAAAGTCATCATACGAAGATTTTATATCATATTCAGCACTCTGACTGATATTTTGTTCTCCAATTTCGGTTATCAAGTTAAATCGATTATCTCCATTCATATATTTCTCAATTGATTTATAAACTTCAGATAATTGGCTTGATGGTCTAGACTTTTTAAAGTTAAAAATTAGGCTTCCTTTTTTAAAAAATGGAAATTCAGCTAAAATACCACTGCTCATTAAGTTTCCATAAAATGATCCCGTGAAATCTGAATTATTACCTGAGCGGCTCGTTAGTTCGACAACACTGGAAGCTCGACCTCCGAAATTAGCAGGAACATATCCCTTATAGATCTGAACATCTTTTATAGTTTCAACAGGAAGATTACTTAAAAAACCAAACATATGGCTTGTTTGATATAAGTTCATTCCATCTAGAGATATTAAATTGTGATCTGATGATCCTCCTCTTATATAAAGCTCTGATGTTGAGCCTAAAGCAAGTTGAACGCCAGGCAAATACTGCATTGAACGAAAGATATCTACTTCTCCCAAATTTGGAAGTGTTGCTACATGCTTAGGAGAGAAAGAAATTTGCCCAGGTATGTTTGAAGCAACCATAAACTCTCTTTCTCTTCCTAAAATTGAAACTTCATCTGAAATAATGACCCTAGGACTTAGTCTTATTTCATGAAATACAGTCTCATCTGTTGGGAATTGTAATTCTTTAATTAGAGGTTCATAACCTATGTAAGAAACCATTAAAGTACACGAAAACTCTGGAATGTTTGGTATTGAAAAGATGCCATCTTGATTTGATATGTCACCAGCATTTATTTCAGGAATATAAATGTTAGCGTAAGGAATTGCTTCTCCCGTGGTTTTATCAATTGATCGACCATATAGGGAAAAACTAATTTTCTGATTATTAAAGTAGACTACATATTGATTCCTCAATTTTTTGTAGGAGAAGTTTGTGTCTTTTAGGATCGATGCTATTGCATTTTCACCACTGCAACTTTTACAGCTAATTGATTTAGATCTTTCCTTAATATTATCGGGATAGATAATTATTAAGTCATGGCTTTTTATTAAATAATCAAGAGCAGAGGATATCTTTATATCTTTAAAGTCAAATGTAATTTCCTCCTGTCCTTGAATTTCTGATACATTTATTACAAGGAGAAAAATAATTCTAAAATATTTTATATAATATATAACTTGTTTAAATGATTGTGTAGGTTCCACCTTCGAATTTAAAAGAATGTTGTGTCAACATTGCAATGGTGTTCAACACGGTTTTGAGTTCAGTGGTATCAATTGTTCCTGTTACAGTAACCTGCTTAAGCTTTTGATTGGAGAATTTGATTCTAACATCGTGAATTCTTTCAATTTCGTCACAAATTATTTCAAGGCTGGTATTGTTGCAATATAGTTTTTGATTTATCCATCCAGGGTATTTATCATGGTCAATAAGTTTAACTTCATCAAATGTAGAATGATCATTTATAACCAAATGCTCTTTTTCATTTAGTAATATATGTGAATTTGAATCAGAAACTTTTACCAATCCAGAGTTTACACCCACCTCCAAGCCATCGTTTCTAGCCTTCACATTAAAAGAAGTGCCTAAAACAGTTATGTTACCCTTTTTAGTTTGGACAATGAAAGGCAAAGATTGATTGTTTACTTCAAAATAAGCTTCTCCTTCAAGGGATAAAATTCGATGAACATCATTAAAGCCGCTTTTGTAAGAAACTGAAGAAACAGAATTTAAGATTATTTTTGAATTGTCAGGGAGCGAAACTGATAAGGTTTCACCTGAGTTTGTTTTAAAAATAATAGTTTGATCAAACTTAAAATAAATAGAAAGTGCGAAAATTATTATTAATGGAAGTATATAAGCATACCTTGATTTTTGGGAGATGGGTACCAAATTTCTAAGGTTATCAATATAAGAGTATTTTTTTAGTAGAGGGGAATCTATGGATTGATCTAACTTTTTGTTGAGCTCTTCCCAAGCCTCCTTCTTATCAGGAATATTTGGTATCTTAGTTTTAGAACTAACTTCCCAAATTAATTTTTCTAAATTTTTTTGCTCCATTGTAATAGAATATATTTATTCTAGTGTTTAAAATAACGAAATATCATTACTATATACTCATAAATATTTTATAAGATGTTTCTTTAAGATTTTCAAGGCTCGATAAATTTGATTTTCAACAGTTCTAATGCTTAAGTCAAGCCTAATTGAAATTTCTTGATTGGAAAGGCCTTCTACCCTGCTTAAAATAAAAATTACTTTACATTTTTCAGGAAGCTTAGAATGAACTAGGTTCCTGATAATTTTTTCTATTTCTTTTGCTTGAACGACCTCTTCAGGATTATCTAAATGAGACTTGCTAAGATTAGGTATCCGGTCTTTATTCCTAATTCTTACTTCATTATGCCTAAAATGATCATGGCATAAATTGGTTGAGATGCGGGCGATTAGTGAAAAAAATGATTTTTCCGGTTGAAGTGATTTCCTTTTTTTCCAAACTCTTAAAAATGTTTCTTGAGTAATATCTTTAGCTGTATCTGCATCTTGGACTTTATAGACTACAAAACGAAATAATTGATCATGGTATCGATTAAAAAGTGTTTTGAATGAGATTCTATTTGAATCTCGGACGTTTTCAATTAGTATTTTTTCTTCATCAGACATATAATTTTTGATTTATTATATAAATATTATGTTGATAGCTGATAAATAACTTAAAAGAAATTAAGTTTAATATATTTGTTTCGGTTCGATGATATATTTTAAATAAGATTATAAATTACACTATATTATGAAGTGCTTTTCTAAATACTTTAATAATTTATTTATAAGTCTAATTATAATTATATACTTTAGCTGTGCTCAATTTAGAGGACCTAAATATCCCAAAATTATTTACAACAATAAACAGCCACTCATCTCAGTAAAATATGAATATGGAGAAATACAAATAATTCTTCCTTTAGAGTACGAAGGACCAATACCTGAAAATATTTTATTTAAAGTGTTCGCTAAAGCTGATACATCAAACCCAATAATTTCTTTCCTTCAAGAAGCACCAAAGGAGTTTAGAACAACCTTGCCACAAGGGACACTTGATATTAAAGAGGAGACTAATTTAATCAAAATCATACCACAGGATGAAAACTTTGATCCGGTTTCAATAAGGTTTAAGGGTATAGGTTTTGGTAGAATTGTATTGCCTCCGAAAGTGATACGCTCTGGTCAACTTATTATATCAGGCAAAACTTTTTTAAAAAACGATTCTAACATTCTTAAAAAAGTTAAAGTAGCAGTTAAAGATTCTAGCAATGTTATTTTTACAACTTTCTCAAATGACTCAGGGTTTTATCAAGTGGCTATACCTGGGGAGTCTAGGTTTCGTGAAGGATTAAGGATTGTTTTTGGTGAAAATCTTATTTTCAAACCTTTATCTTATAAGTTAGTTTTTCAAAACTCTAGAAAATTAAAAATAAATGCAAGGCTAGGACCAAGCAGACAAATGAGAGGACCACTCTATGTTACTGAAAAAAATAACGTACATTTTAAAAAAAGTCCTGATATAGGAGCTGAAATATTATTTTTACTAAATAAGGGTGAGGTGATTTCTGTTGATAGAATAACACCGGGCTCTTATCATGGTTTCATTGAGGTTGAAATTAATGATGGGAAGACAGTAATGATGGAAGGTTGGGTTAACAGAACTGATTTAAGAGAGTTGAATTTAGAATCAATAAGAAAACCTAAGAAGTTGTAAAATGTTTTCTTTCAAAAAGATAAAATTTATTTTTCTTCTTCATACACCGTTATTATTTGCTCAAATAAAGCTAGATATAAACACTATACCTGATGAGGTAGATATATACTTAAATGATATAAAATTAGGGAAATCTCCAATTCGAAATGAACGCATAATTCCGGGAGCACATGTTTTTGAAATTAAGAAGAAAGGGTATGCGCCTCTTAAGTACGATTTAATTGTAAACCCTTCAAAGGCTGTTGAAATAGATTTTTTTTTAAATCCAATACATAATTGTAAATTTAAAACCAAAGAAAAAGGTCTTATATTCGAGCTAAATGGTGAGCATTATTGGGATATTGATAACATTCGCCTTGATCTTGAGGCTGGAGATCACACGTTGAGAGTCTTCCGGGCAAGTCAACTAATTGATGAACAAAACATTAAGATTGAAAAACCTGAAACATTTAATTACATTGGAGGAAAAATAATTTCAGACTAATAGAAATGTTATATATTTTGTGTTTTATATATAGATAAAACTCCGTTAATTACAAATTGCACTGCAATTACCATAAGTATTAGCCCCATTAGTCTTTGTATAATTCTTATGCCTGTTGTACCAAGCAACTTCAAAAGAAAATTTCCATTTCTGAGGATTATATATACAAGAGATAACACAAAAAATATTGAAGATATTATCGTAAAATAACTATATAGCTGAGGCGTTTGACTTGATAAAAGCATTGCAGCTGTAATAGCGCCGGGTCCTGCTATTAAGGGAATTCCAATTGGACTTATTGCAATGTCATCGCTTTCCTCAGACTCTTCTTGCTCTGCTGGTGTGGTCCGGGAACGCCCTATTTTGGAATCAAGCATTCTCATACCGTTTCTAAAAAATAGTATTCCTCCCATGATCTGAAATGCCTCTATTGTTATTCCAAAAAAGTTGAAAATCACAGACCCAAGGATGGCGAATAAAATTAATGTAATGAAAGCAGTTAGAGAGCCTTTTTTGGCTATTTCAATTCTTTTTCGTTCTGGAAATCTTTCTGTCATGATAATAAGTATTGGAGAAATCCCGATAGGGTTAATTAGAGTAAACAAAGTAGTTAGACAGAATATAAAAAACTGTACCTCGTGCGTTATGAATTCGTACATATTACATTCTTTCTGGTGAGCTGATACCTAGAATGTTGAAACCGTTTTTCAAAACAATTTTCACAGCTTTGATTAACTTAATTCTTGCAACCGTTAAATCATTATCTTTGCTGATTACTTTACAATGGCTATAAAATTTGTGAAAGGATGAAGCGAGTATTTGTAAATAATTTGCAATATACTGTGGTTCTAAATTTTCATATGCAGATTCAATGATTTCAGGAAAGTGAGCCATGTGTTTGAGCATAATGATTTCATTTTCGTTTACAAGGATGGAGAGGTCACAAAATTTGTTTTCAGAAAACTCATGTTTATTTGCTTGTTTGATTATATTGCAAATTCTTGCATATGCATACTGTAAATAGAAAACAGGGTTTTTTTCAGATTGATCTTTTGCAATATCTAAATCAAAGTCTAAGTGACTATTGATGCCTCTCATGATAAAAAAATAACGAACAACATCTGAGCCGAGTTCACTAATTAAATAATCTAATGTAATGAAATTAGCTTGTCTTGTAGACATTTTAACTTTTTCTCCATTTTGAATTAATGTTACAAATTGATATAAAATTATTTTGATATGATCAGTACTAAATCCTAAAGCCTTTAGAGCTATTATTACATCGGGATATGTATCAGCATGATCTGCACCGAATACATCAATAATTAAATCGTAACCTCGTTCAATTTTGTCTAAATGGTAGGCAGTATCTGGGACTCGATAAGTAGGCTCTCCTGAACTTTTTACATAGACCCTATCTTGTTCTTTACCTAACGAGGTTGATTTAAACCACGTTGCACCATTTTTTTTATAAATAAGATTTTTTTTCTTTAAAGCATCTAGTAGCTTATCAATGCCACCATTTTTATAGAAGGATTTCTCGTTGGTAAAATGATCAAATTGAATATCTAGGTTTTTTAAAGATTGTTTTATCTCCTTGAAAATTATTTTTTCTGCGATCTTTTTAAATATAATATCACCAGGAGTGATCTTATCACCTACGTCCTCTAATATTTTTTTTGCTATATTAATAATATAATCACCTTGATAACCATCTTGCGGGAATTCAAATTTTTTACCCAAAATTTCATAATATCTAGCCTCGACTGATTTTCCCAACACTCTCATTTGTCGGCCTGCATCATTAAAATAGTACTCTCGTGTGACATTGAAACCTTGCCATTCCAATATTTTTGCTATTGTGTCCCCTATTACTGCATTACGTCCATGTCCCACAGTTAATGGTCCTGTAGGGTTTGCACTTACAAATTCTACATTTGCAGATTTTCCAAGCCCGATAGACCCTTTACCAAATCTTTGATTTTCTTTTACAATCAATTCTATTTTTCGTTGAAAAAATAACGAAGAAATCTTAAAATTTAAAAATCCAGGGCTTGTCACGTTGATATCTGTAATGTCCTTCATTTTTTTTTCTTTCAAATCTTTTAAAATCATTTTCCCAATGTCTAATGGTGGTTTTTTTTGAAGATTTCCAATCAATAAGGGAAGATTTGATGATAGGTCACCAAAAGATTTATTTTTCGGCTTGGAAAGAGTAAAGTCTACATTTGGGAAGGACAGATTTTTAAGAGTAGATAAAATATTTTCGATAAGATATATTTTAAGTTTTTTCATCATTAAATTCATGTTTTGGAGCGTCCGCCCATAATTGTTCTATTGAATAAAAATCTCTTTCACTTTCATCAAAGACATGAACGATTATATCAAAATAATCTAGCAAGACCCATTTTTTGTTTTCATAACCTTCAAGATGCTTAGGTTTAAAACTAGTCTTTTTCCTTATATTATCAACAATTGCCTTAACTTGAGGTTCTGAATTTCCATGACATATAATATAATAATCAGTTATTGAAGAAAGACCTCTCAAATCTAATGAGATAACCTCTTTAGCTTTCTTTTCAAATGCTAGACTAACAATTTCATCAAGGAGAGGTTGACTGGAATTATTATCCAGCTGAGATCTATTCATTGAATTGTCGAGATGTATTCAGATATATTTGGCAAGGAGTTTATGTCTTTACCAATTATAATTGTTACGTCTACTCCTAATGCCTCATCAGGGATATGCTGTATTTGAGAAGAATTATTAACAGATATATCAAATGCTTTAGAAACAGATAATATTTTATCTAATTCTTCATTTCGCCCAATAATAAGAGTTTGAGAATAATCGAATTTATCAGCATTATCAGATCTGACCACATCAATTCTATGTTTAGATCTTAAAAAATCAGAAGTTTTCGCGGCAATACCTTTTATACCGCATCCATTCAAAATTTCTACTTTTATATCTTTAACAGGGTCTTCATTATAAATTTCTTTTGCAAGCATTTTTGGCTCATCAATTTCTGGGAATGTGACTTCAACTGGTATACCTGTATGAATTGTATTTTTGGATAAGGAGTAAATAAAGCCTAATAGTAAAATCCCTGCTAAGCCAATTGCTATATCTAATGGTAAGTTTTTATAAGGATGCGAATTTTTTTTTCGACGAAGTGGTTTTTTTCCCAATTATTGATTAAACCTTTTATAAAATGAAGAATAATCTCTTTGCTGTGGGGTATTCAAGAAACGAAATTGCAAAATAGAATTTTTGGAGGGTCGATATGTTACTGAAGCATCATATGTCATCAACATTTGATTATAAAATTGATTATTATTTTGAAAAGGAGAGTTCACCATATATAATCCAACATTACCATCTAATGAGAGGTTAGTGAATAGGTTATATGAGAAATTGTTATTTATTCCAGATACGGAATAAAAGGTTTTACCATTAGAGACCATCGATGTGGAAAATCCATGGCTAAAAATAAAACGATTTAATGGTGATGTTGATTTTATATATTCTTGTTGATCCCAAGTATTATTACTTGAATTAGTGCTTACGGGCAGTTCCGAAATAAATTGGCTATTTAGAAAACTAAATAGAAAAATCATAACAATTAAATTTATTTTATTAAACATATATACTTGAAATTAACAAAAGTATAAGAGTTCCAAAATAAAAGACACAACATTTTGTTTTAATTTTTCGGATATTCAATTATTCCGCCTCCCATACAAATATTTTTACGATAAAAAACTACGGATTGTCCTGCAGAAATAGCAAAGCGTGGTTCTTTAAATGAAACCAAGATCTTATTGTTATCTAAATTTTTGATACTGCATGGTTTTTCTTCTCCTCGATATCGAATTTTAGCTTTTAGTTGAATTTTATTTGGCTCAATTCCAGAAATCCAATGAATGTTAGAGGCAATGAGTTTTTTATGATATAGGGCGGGGTGTTCACGACCTTGAACAGCAATAAGATGATTATTAGTTATATCTTTATCTGCAACATACCAAGCGCCACTTTGCCCATTATTTACCCCTCCGATTCCAAGGCCTCTTCGTTGTCCAATAGTGTAAAACATTACCCCTTGATGAGTCCCAATCTTTATACCTTTTTCATTAATAATGTAACCAGGACTTTTAGGGATATATTTTGAAAGAAAGGTTACCAGATCCCGTTTTCCAATGAAGCATATTCCAACACTATCTTTCTTGTGAGAATTTAAAAATCCGTATCTTCTAGCGAAAGATCGAACATAATTTTTCTTAAGGTTTCCAATAGGGAATAAGGCTCTTGCTATCTGGTCTTGGTTTAACTTATGTAAAAAATAACTTTGATCTTTGTTTGGATCACATCCCTTTAATAGAAAGACTGTATTCTCAAGTATATGTTTTTGAACATAATGTCCTGTAGCAATTTGTTTTGCACCTAATTTTACAGCATAGTCGTAGAATTCCTTAAATTTTATTTCAGTATTACATAATATATCCGGGTTTGGTGTGCGGCCGTTTTTGTATTCATTTAAAAAATTTTTAAAAACACGATCCCAATATTGTGTAGTAAAATTTACAGACCGAAGAGGAATATTTAATTTATCACAGACCTGCAATGCGTCTTTATAATCTTGTTCTGAAGTACAAAAATCTGAATCCTCGTCCCAGTTTTTCATAAATAAGCCCTCTACTTCATATCCTTTCTCTTTTAAAATTGCCGCGGCGACTGCACTGTCAACACCTCCGCTCAGACCAACTATAATTTTTTCCTTCATATTAATATTTTATTTTTTAAAATATGAATAAGACTTTTTATCTCGTCTAAATTATTTGAATTACCAAAACTAAATCGTAAGGTTGATAAGTTGGTTACTTTATTTAGTCCTATTGCGGATAAAACATGAGAAGGCTTAACTATTCCTGAACCGCACGCGGATCCATTTGAAACATAAATTTCTTCACGGTCTAACTTTATTAAAAGTATATCAGAGCTAAAACCAGGAAAGGAAGTGCTGACAAGACCAGGAAGCTTTTGTGATTGAGATCCATTAAAAATAATATTTTCAAAATTTTTTTTCAAATTTTCTTTAAAATATTTTTCGAGGGAGACTAGGTGACTGATGTTTTCTGTTAGTGAGTTTATTGCAATCTCAGAAGCCAAACCCATTGCCGCAATATAAACGATATTTTCAGTACCAGCCCGAAGAGTGTTCTCTTGGCCACCTCCAATAATAAATGGCTTTAGCATTTTTGGATTATTAGCAAATAGTGCACCTATTCCTTTTGGGCCATAAAATTTGTGAGCAGATAAACTCAAAAAATCGACACCTAATTTTTGTACGTCAATTATCATTTTACCTAGGCATTGAACAGCATCTGTATGAACTAATATTCCGTGTTTTTTTGCAATTTTGACGACTTCCTCAACTGGTTGAATAGTCCCAATTTCATTATTTGCTAGCATTATGCTAATAAGACCGGTGTTTTTTTTAATCTTAGATTCAATTTCACCAATATTGATTTCCCCATTTTTACCTACTCCAATTAGGCTATGCTCGAGACCGAACCTTTCCAGATTATGAAGCGCTTTGGTAACTGCAGGATGCTCGATTTCATTTGAAATAACATGGTTTTTACTTGTGCCTATCATTGACCACATAACATGATTATTACCTTCAGTGCCTCCACTATTAAATATAATTTTATCTGGTGCAGTATTGATTGCGTCTGCAATTTGAGTCCTAGACTTTTCTAATAAAATTCTAGTCTTTCTGCCTAAAAAATGATTAGAGGAAGGATTACCATACATTTCTTCTTGGGTAATCTTTATTAATTTTTGCACATCAGGGTGAACTGGTGTTGTGGCGCTATGATCAAAATACATTGTCAATCAAAAGAAATATTCTAGAAACGGCTATATGTCAGATATCATTTCTTATAGAAGCTAATCTTATTGTATTCTTTAGATTAGTGTAGAATGGAGGTTTCCTATTTTCTAGCTGATTAGAAGTTTTCTCATTATCATAACTATAACGATTAACATCCCAATCTATTTCATTCCCGGTTACTTTCAAAAAAGCCACCGAACCTCTCTGATCTCGGTCAAAAGGAAGTCCGGTTGCTCCTTGACATAATATTGTCAAATCTCCTATAACTTGATACCTTGGGACATGAACATGGCCATGAACAAACACAAATTTTTTGATTTCTGGAAATAATTTCCCAACATGCTTCTTCCATTCAATAGCTTCTTTTACAGATGGCGGTTTATCATCCCTTTTATACCATGCATGTGAAAATTCAATTAAAATCTTACCCACAATTTCTCTATGAGCAATTTTCATTTCAGAACAAAATTCACGCCCTTCAACCCCTAATAAGTCTGCAGTCCATTTTTCATTTTTTACAATTGCTTTGCAAATGGGATCATTTGGGTCCATTCCTTCAAGAGATGGAGATTCATCTTCCCATAATTTTTCTAATAAATACCGATCATGATTACCTCTAATAAATATACAACTAGGGATATTTTTCAAAGTAGACATTGTTTCTTCAGGTTCGGGACCCAATGCAAAACAATCACCAAGGCATATTATTTGGTCAATATCTTCTTTGTTACTAATAATTTCAAGAGCCCTGTTGAGTGACTCTAAATTTGAATGAATATCTGTAATTATTGCAAAGGTTTTTGTATCCATAATAATGGAATATACTTTTTTTAGTTTTAGCTGAGCAAGTACTATAATTATAAAGTATTTTTATAGTCAATTGTCTTATTTTATACAATCTAATTATAAAAGTATTTTATTAACTCGTACAAAATATGAATACAGTAAAAAATCATAACTTAAGTAATAAGCCTGCTATTTACGGGATAGGAAACCCAATTGTTGACATTATATTTCATGTTAGTGATGATGAAATAAAATCACTTGGATTAAAAAAAGGTACCATGAGTTTAGTGACTAAAGATCGCCAAACCGAAATTATCAATTATTTAAATTTAAAAAATGCTTCAATATCGCCAGGAGGATCTGCTCCCAACACAATTATTACATGTAGTGGTTTAGGTATTCCTTCAGTTCTTTCAGGTAAGCTTGGTAATGATAATTTTGGGAAAATATATTTAGAGCAAATTGCAAGATACGGTGTGATATCAAAAGTTGTGCAAGGGAATGGTGTTACAGGAACGAGCGTGGTATTAATTACCCCTGATGCTGAGAGGACTATGAATACCCATTTGGGAATGTGTAGAGAGTATGATGAGACAGATCTTGATGAACAATTATTAGTAAACTCTTCTTTTCTTTATTTTACAGGCTATATGTGGGATACCGATTCTCAAAAGAGAGCAATCCAAAAAGCGGTTAAAATTGCTAAATCAGCTAATTTAAAAATTTGTTTTGACGTAGCTGATCCTTTCGTCGTAGAAAGAAATAGAGTTGAGTTTATTGATTTCATTGAAAATAATGTAGATATTATATTTGTTAATGAACCTGAACTTTTAATTTTGTTACAATCTCACAATGTTGATGAATCTGTCAATAAATTGATGAATATTGTAAAATATGGAGCAGTAAAGCTAGGGAAAAAAGGTTCCATAGTTTTTTATGACAATAACAAGAGTATTATAAAATCCAAATCAATTTTTGCTAAAGATACAACAGGGGCTGGTGATATGTATGCTGCTGGTTTCCTTTCTTCGTTTTTTAAAACAAAAGATTATAAAACTTCAGGCAGAATAGGCTCGGCTCTTGCTGAAAAAATTATTCAAATTGATGGAGCTCAATTTAGTATAAAAAGAGTGAATCAAATTCGTTCAAAATTTTTTTGAACTATTTTTATAATTCTGAAAATGAACATATCAATTTTTTTGACATTCACATAAATTAAGAAGTCTTAACCATATGACAAAAACAGGTCTCTATATGAAAATATCTAAAATGCATTTCACTATATATTTGGCAATGATTTTCTTTGCTTGTAGTAGCCAAGAATACACAACAGCAAAGCTTGCTATCCAACAATCAGATTTTAGTAAAGCGGCTGAGTGGCTACCAAAAGCGATGGCTGTTGAACCAGATAATCCTGAAATACCTGTCGTGATGGCAATTGAGATACATGCTGTAAATGAGCATTGGAAGGAGATGGTGACTTTATTTAACAAAGCAATGGATATAAATTCTGATAAAGTCATTGAGATTAGAGGTTCATTTATTCCTGTAAAAGATGCTGTAAGTAATTATGTTGAATTCTATTGGGCCAAAGAGTTTAATGCCGGTGTAGAACAATTTAAAAAAATTCAAGATGATCCAAATAACAAGATTGAATACCTAGATATTGCTATTAATCATTTCAAAAATGCTGCCCTAATAAAGCCCTCTGATTCGAATACCTATACGACATTAGCAAAATGTTATTTGGATAAAGATGATAAAATTGCGGCGAAAGATGCAGTAATGACTGCTGTTGAAAAAAACCCTGAAAGTTTTGATGCAAATTTTAGTGCAGGACAAATCCTTGCTCGAACAGGATCAGACAGTAAAATGGTTTTACCTTTTTATAAAAAGGCAGCAAAAATCAAACCCTCTAATAGTAAAGTATTACGAGAATTAGCAGGTACCTATTATGATCTTGGCGAAAAAGAAGAATCAATAACAATTTTTAGAAATGCAATTTCAAATGAAAGTGATAAAATTGTAAAGGCTGATTTGTATTTTAATCTTGGCGTTATCTATAGCCAAATGTGTGATTATGAGGAAGCAGAGATAGCATTTGATGAAGCTTTTTTCCTCAATGAAGAAGATTTTGAAGCGGCATTAGGAATGGCTAGGTCATATGAGGGCTTGGGCGATAATTATTTAAATGGAGATGAAGGATGTGGAGGCACTTTTGAAAAAGATTTGAATGAGGCTGCAAAGTGGTTTAGGAAAGCTGAGAAAAAAATAAAATCAGTAATGGTCATTGATATTGAAAATAAAGATATATATAGAAAAAATTTAGAGCTAGTACGATTTAAGAGAGATATTGCTGAAGGAGGATAAAGTTCTATCCTAATTTTTTTCTTTTTTTAAGATATTCTGTTAAACAAAACTCAAGGCTTTGGTCAGTTATAATAGGAAAATAGTCGATTAAATTTTCTTGACATTTAGTTCTGAAAAACTTTTGTCTTTTATGCATTAGCTTTTTATAGCTATATCTTATATGCCATGGATCAGTAGTAATTTCTTCTCCCGTTTCCATATCCAAAAATTTAGTTCTGTCACTAAAGTCAAAGTCTAGTTCTTTTCGATCAAGAATGTGAAAAACAATTACTTCCTGTTTGTTGTGTCTAAAATGTCTGAGACCATCCATAACTTTTTGTTGATCGTCTATAAGATCAGATATAAGTATAACTAATCCACGTTTTAGAATCCGTTCTGCCATCTCGTGCAAGACTTTTTCAATTTTGGTATCTTTTCCCCATTTATCATCATGTAGTTTATCAAAAATGGAGCTAAGATGACTTGGCTTCGATTTTGGTAATAAAAAAGAACTAATTTTTGAGGAAAACTGTACTAAGCCTACGGCATCTTGTTGCTTAATCATTAAATAAGACAAGGCAGCTACAAGACTGTTTGCATAGCTTAATTTGGTTATGCCATTGCTACTATATGCCATGGACTTGCTTATATCCAATATTAAATGTGAAGATAAATTAGTTTCTTCCTCATATCTTTTTACATACAGCCTATCCGTTTTCCCAAAGAGCTTCCAGTCAATATGACGAATTTCATCTCCAGGTTCGTAACTTCGATGTTCGGCAAATTCAACAGAAAACCCATGGAAAGGACTACGGTGTTGGCCAATGATGTAACCCTCGACAATGAGGCGGGCTCGTAAAGACATAGAGTCAAGAACCGCAACTGTCTCAGGGAGTAAAAATTTAGATTTATTCGAGCCTTGCAAAACATTAACTCATTTTTTCAATTAGTTGTGAAATTACATTTTCAGCTTTTAGACCCTCAGTTTCAGCATTAAAATTTGTTAAAACACGATGTCTTAAAATTGGAATGGCTAACGAGTTAATATCATCAATGTTTGGGGTAGGGCGACCATCAAGAACAGCCTTAGCTTTTGAACCAAGAATTAAAAATTGAGATGCCCTTGGTCCTGCCCCCCATGAGATAGATTCATTGATAAACTTTGGTGCATATTTCGAATTAGGTCTTGTCGCAGAAACAAGCTTTACTGCATATTCGACAACATTATCAGAGACAGGAACCCTTCTAACAAGGTTTTGATACTCAATTATTTCTAATTTTGTCATAACAGGGGAAAGCACATCCTTAATGGATTTGGTTGTCTGTCTTACAATAGATATCTCTTCATCATTTTTGGGATAATCAATTTTTAGATTAAACATGAATCGGTCCAATTGTGCTTCAGGGAGAGGATATGTACCTTCCTGTTCAATAGGGTTCTGTGTTGCGAGTACAAAAAATGGTTTATCCAAATTATAGGTTTTACCACCAGATGTTACTTTATGTTCTTGCATCGCTTCTAAAAGCGCAGCTTGAGTTTTGGGGGGGGTTCGATTTATTTCATCAGCTAGAACAATATTTGCAAAAACTGGACCTTTGAAAAATCTAAATGACCGCTGGCCTGTTTCTTGATCTAAATCGATCAATTCTGTACCTGTTATATCGCTTGGCATTAAATCTGGAGTAAACTGAATCCTTTTAAAAGACATATCTAAAACTTCTGAGAATGTTTTAATAATTAGGGTCTTTGCTAAACCGGGAACTCCAACTAATAATGTGTGCCCATTAGATAGTAAAGCAATAAACAGTTGATTTAATATCTTTTTTTGACCAATTACAACCTTATTGATTTCCTTAAAAAATAAGTCACGAGACTTTGATATATTTTCAAGTGATTCTAAGTCTTTTTCTGTATTATCCATTTTAATTTCATTTATTTTTTAAATTATTAATAACCAAAATTACCTAATAAGAGTATCGTATTAGGAAATTATATTAAAGATTTTCACATTAGGCTTTTTATATGCTTATGATGAAATTCTGGTTATGAAATCATCAGAGGCTAAACATTATCCTTCATTGATTGGTCAATCAATTGAAAATTTAGAAGCTCTCTTAACATCAATAGATGAACCATCCTATCGAGGAAGGCAACTCTTTAATTGGATTTACCGAAAAAGAGTTTATGAATTAGCTAAAATGACCGATCTGCCAAAAAAGTCCCAAAAAAAATTAAAAGGATTTTCCATACATCCGTTAAAAATTATAAAAACTAACACTTCAATGTCTAAAAAAACACAAAAACATCTTTTTATTACAAAAAACGGTAATGCAATTGAATCGGTTTTAATGACTAAGGGTAACCATACTACTATATGTTTATCAACTCAAATCGGTTGTGCTGTAGATTGTTCATTTTGTGCTACAGCTAAAATGGGATTTATTCAAAACCTTACAGTCGGCGAAATAATTGACCAATATCTTCAATTAGCGAAAATATCTACTAATCAAATTACGAATGTGGTTTTTATGGGTATGGGAGAGCCCTTTCTTAATTATGAAAATTCAATAGCTGCTGCAAAACTTCTTAACCATGCAAAAGGTGTAAATCTTGGAGCACGAAGAATTACCATCTCAACTGCAGGCATAGTAAGTAAAATAAAAAAATATACCTACGAAAATCATCCATATAGATTAGCAGTGAGTTTAAATGGATCCAATCAAAATCAAAGATTAAAAATTATGCCAATAACGAAGAACCAAACTTTTTATGAGTTATTAGGTGCAATTAAAGATTATACTACCTTAACGCGCAAAAGAGTTACTATTGAGTATGTACTTATTGCGGGCATAAACGATAATCCAAAAGATTCAACTGCTTTAAAAGAAAAACTATCTCCAATTAATTGCAAATTAAATATAATTCCATATAATGAGATAGGTAGCATTTACAAACGACCGAATGAAAAAGAGATAAATAAATTTTTGAAGCCTTTATTAAATGCGCCTTTCCCTGTTACTGTTCGTTGGAGTAAAGGCCAGGATATTGATGCAGGATGTGGGCAATTAGCGACTAATGGTAAGAAATGACTATGAGCGAAGAAGAACAGGCGTCTGAGGTCATTTTAAGAAAAACCTCTTTTTGTGGGAAAACAGCTATTATATTAGGTTCTGGGCTGGGTGAATTTGCAAAGATATTAACTGATCGAAAAAGTTTACCTTACAATGAAATCCCATATTATCCCATATCAAATGTAGAAGGACACTCCGGTGAAATAGTTACAGGGAAAGTGTTTGGTAAAGAGGTCATTATAGCAAATGGAAGAGTTCATTGTTATGAAGGATACACGATAAGAAGAGTTACATTTCCTGTAAGAGTATTTAAAAAGTGTGGTATTAAAAACCTCATCATTACAAATTCTTCAGGTAGTTTAAAAAAGGAAAACCCACCAGGCGTCTTGATGATTATCAAAGGCCACTTGGATTGCACTTTTCAATATCGGTATCAAAATTTGCAATTAGTTAAAGATAGTTCCTATTACCCAAAAGAATTAATAAGTTTATCAAAAAGGGTTGCCATAGAAAATGGAATAAAAGTAACATTAGGAAACTACTGTTGGGTTTTAGGACCAATATATGAAACGCCAGAAGAAATTAAATATTTTAAATTGAACAAAGGAGATGCAGTAGGTATGAGTACATTGCCAGAAATCGAAGAAGCTAGTAAGCAAGGTTTGAATGTGCTTTCTTTAGCCTTACTTACAAATTATGCAGCTGGTATTAATAAAAATACTTTATCCCACAAAGAGGTCATAGACGTTGCACTAAAATCAAAAACAAAACTTATAAAAATATTATCAGGTATAATAAAAGGTATTAGAGAATGAATATCCGAAACGAAGTAGAGATGATTAAAGATCAAATAATAAGTTGGAGACGTTATTTTCATGAAAACCCAGAGCTAAGCTTCCAGGAGTTTAATACTGCGAAGAAAATTACTTCAGAATTAAAATCAATGGGTTATAAACCAAAAACCAAGATTGGAAGAACAGGTGTCATAACTGATTTGAATTTTGGGGAAGGACCAGTTATTGGATTTCGTGCTGATATGGATGCCCTTCCTATACAAGAGACAAGTGGTTTACCATTTGCATCTAAAAATGATGGTGTTATGCATGCTTGTGGGCATGATGGCCATGTAGCTATGCTTCTAGCAACTGCTAAAATCATGAGTCAAAAAAGTAATCAATATAATGGCACCATTAGATTTATTTTCCAACCTGCAGAGGAAGGACAAGGTGGTGCTAGATATATGATAGAGGATGGATGTTTAGATGGCGTAGATGAAATATATGGTATCCACGTATGGAATTATCAACCCTTTGGAGAAGTTGGTGTAAAATCTGGGCCAGTTATGGCATCTGCAGACTTGTTTGACATAAAGATAAAAGGAATTGGCGGGCATGGAGCAGCGCCACAGGGCACTGTTGATGCTATAATAGTAGCTTCTCATTTAGTTCAGGCTTTACAAACAATCATCAGTAGAAATACAAACCCACTAGATTCTACAGTGATTACTGTAGGAAAGATTAACGGGGGACATAATTTTAATATCATTGCTGATGAGGTAAATCTTTCAGGGACTACAAGAGCATATTCAGAACAAAATCGAATTTTAATAAAATCAAGGATGAAGGAAATTATTAAGGGTATTGCAAGTATGTATAATGCACATATTGAGTTAGATTATAAAGATGGTTATCCACCCACAATCAACCACAAAAATCAAAGCAAGACTGTTTTAGAAGCAGCAAAATTAGTTGTCGGTGAGAAAGCTGGGAGCCCATACCTTTCAATGGGCGGAGAAGATTTTTCTTATTATTTACAAAAAATACCAGGATGTTTCTTTTTTGTGGGGTCTGCTCCAAACAAACAAAAGTTGTTTGAAACACCTCATCATTGTTCACATTTTAATATGGATGAAAGGGCTCTTTTAGTCGGGCCATCTATATATTTAAATATTATTGATAAAGTCCTGGGTGCTCAATAACCGATAGCTGAAGTCTCTCCTCTGCAGTCACCTCCACCAAAATATCCTTCCTCTGTAATCATTATCCCATTAGCTTCACCAATATAACCACCTCTTTCTACCATTTGATGCCCCTTCATTTGAAGTGCTTTTTTTAGGTCTTTACCTAATGAATTTGGTTCATATTGAATTATGTCAGGTAACCATTGAGAATGAAATCTTGGGGCACAGACAGCCTCTTTAACATCCATATTATGATCTACCACATTTAATATGGTTTGTAAAGTAGTGGTGATAATAGTTGATCCGCCTGGAGAGCCAATGATGAGAAAGGGTTTTTTATCTTTTAGTATAATTGTGGGAGTCATAGAAGATAGAGGCCTCTTGCTAGGTTCAACAGCATTCGCCTTATTTCCAATTAATCCAAATGCATTAGGAACTCCTGGCTTAGACGAAAAATCATCCATCTCATTGTTCAAAAAGAAACCAGCTCCTTCCACCACACATCCATTACCATAATTCAGGTTTATGGTAGTAGTGACACTTACAGCATTGCCCCAACGATCTACTACTGAATAGTGTGTAGTCTCATCGGATTCGTATGATATTTTTTTTGATGCAGATATAATGTTACTAGGTGTGGCGTTGTTTATATCAATGTTTTTTATTCTTTTTTTTGCATAATTTTTTGAAGTAAGCATAGAAATTGGAACATCCCAATAATCAGGATCACCCATATGCTCAGATCTATCTGCATAGGCTCTTCTTTCAACTTCAGTAAGAAGGTGTATATAATCAGAAGAATTCCAGCCCAAGGTATCTAATGGATAGTATTCTAACATATTCAACATATTAACTAGTAATGCTCCACCTGAACTCGGTGGGCCCATTGAAAGAATATCATACCCTTTATATGTGCCTAGAACAGGGTCTCTGTACTTTGATTTATAACTTATAAGATCTTCTTTGGTTATAAGACCATTACCTTTGCTCATCTCTTCAACGATTAATTGAGCAACAGCGCCTCTATAAAAACCATCTCGGCCGTATCTTGCTATTTTTTTCAAGGTTTTGGCTAAATCCTTTTGAATAAGTTTTTCACCTTTTTTCCAAGTTTTACCATTAGATTTTATAAATATTTTTGAGGCAGCTTCGTTCTTTTCAAAAATACTTTTATAGGCATTTAACCTATTTGCTTCAAAATAAGAAAGCTCAAAACCGCGTTCTGCTAATTTGATTGCTGGATTTAAAACCTCTTTCAAAGATATTTTTCCAGATCCATAGTCTTCCAGCGCCCGAATTAAACCATCAACTGTGCCAGGAACACCGCTACTAGCTCTTGAAAAAAGAGACATTCCGGGTATGACAGATCCGCTATCATCTAAAAACATATTTGCATGAGCATTTAAGGGCGCTTTTTCTCTATGGTCAAGCGTAAATGAAGTACCATTAGAAAATGCAGCAACAAGAAATCCGCCGCCTCCAATGTTACCATTACCAGACGAGGTAACAGCAAGAGCAAAACCAACTGCAACAGCTGCATCAATAGCATTTCCACCTTTCTTTAGAATTTCAATACCTGCTTGGGATGCCTGAGTGCTTGTAGATACAACCATTCCATTTTGACCAAATTCAGGATTTGGGGTTGCGGGGAATATTAATTTTTGTAAAAGTATAAATAAGTAACAAATTCTAATATAATTTTTAATCTTCATAGTTGTCGATTCCAAAGGTTTTCTTTTTGTTTATTAATTGAAATAATGATTGTTGAAATTTAAGATTATAGATTTTATCAAATTTGGTTATTTCAGTAAAATGTACGGCTAAGGAAATAGTAAGATCAAATAATTAGGAGAATATTAAGTTTGCAAAATTCCTCCAAAATACATCTATTGGAAACGGGTCTTCGAGATGGATTACAGGCCGTGAAAAATTATGTACCTATTAAAGATAGAATTTTGATTGCAAATGGTTTAATAGATGCTGGAGTAAGAAATATTCAGATTACTAGTTTCGTTAATCCAAAAAGAGTTCCTCAGATGTCTGAATCTGAAGAATTAATACGCAGACTCAATTTTAAAAACAATGTAGAATACAGTGCCCTTGTATTTAATCAGATAGGGGTAGAGAGAGCTATCAATTCTAAAATAAAAAAAGTAGAGACTTCAATTTCGTTAGTCGAAAATTACAACCAGATAAATCTTGGGCTTACTAATCAAAAAGCTAAAGAAAACTTAAAGAAGGTGATTCGAATAGCCTTAAAAAATAGATTGAAAGTTCGAGCGGGTTTACAATGTGTCTGGGATGCTTCATTTAACATAAATGTAAATCTAGATAAAATTTTAAGAAGCATTTCATTTATTCTAGAACAAGGTGTTAATAAAATCTCGCTTTGTGATACAAGTGGTTCTGCAACGCCAAGAACAATAACTCAATTATTAGAACTGGTTTATAAAAATTTTCCTAAAATCAACATATGCTTACATTTGCACAATACCTACGGGAATGGTTTAAACAATCTTCGATGTGCTCTTCAATTTGGAATTAGAGAGATTGATACATCTTTAGGTGGTATTGGTGGTACACCCTTCTTGAAAAACTCCAAAGGAAATATTGCTACTGAAGACGTAATCTTATTTTTAGAAAGTATGGGGTACCAAATTGGAATTGATCATAGAAAAGTAGCACAACAGAGCAGGTATTTAGAAAAAATTATTGGTAATCAATATTTTAGTGGAGAAATATATAAAAAATATTAGATCTTTTTTATGCTATTATTTATTAAATGTTCAATCTGGTCTATTGATATACGATCCTGTTTTTGAGTATCGCGATATCGTACTGTTACAGTATCATCTTTTAGAGATTGGTGATCTACTGTAATTCCAAAAGGTGTTCCTGCTTCATCTTGCCTATAGTATCGTTTACCAATAGAGCCTTGCTGGTCGTAAATAACCTTAAAATTATGCTTAAGCATATTCAAAATTTCACGAGCTTTAACTGGCAGGCCATCTTTTTTAGTAAGAGGGCATATGACAGCTTTTATAGGAGCAAGCCTAGGATGCAATTTCATAACTACTCTATTATTTTTCTCATCTTCCCAATAGGCATCAGTTAAAACGGTTAAAAGCATTCTATTTAATCCAGCAGAAGTTTCAATAATATATGGTAAGAAACGCTCGTTATTGGCTTGATCAAAATATGATAGGTTTTTCTTAGAAAACTCTTGATGCCGAAGAAGATCATAATCTGTTCTATTATGAACACCTTCAATTTCTGACCAGCCAAATGGAAATTCATACTCAATGTCCCATGCCTCTTTTGCATAATGTGCTAACTCTCCATCTTCGTGTTTATGAAATCTAAATTTTGATTTTTTGAGGCCTAAAACGTCTATATAAAATTGGAATCGATTTTCCTTCCATTTATTCATAGCATCATTATCAGTTTCAGGTTTAACAAAATATTGCATCTCCATCTGCTCAAACTCTCGAGTGCGGAATATAAAATTACGAGCAATGATTTCATTTCTAAATGCTTTGCCTATTTGCGCTATACCGAAAGGAATTTTTAACCTCATAGCACCCTGAACAAGAAGGTAATTAACATAAATACCCTGAGCAGTTTCGGGCCTTAGGTAAGCCTCTGCGCCAGTATCTTCAACAGGTCCTATATTAGTTTTAAACATTAAGTTGAATTGCCTGGGTTCTGTAAAACAATCTTTACTTCCACAGTTCGGACATTGTATAGTAGCCCAGTCAATAGACTGGTAAGCTTCCGAAAATTCATCAGCTCGATATCTAGACTTACATTGTTTACAATCAACTAAGGGATCATTGAACGCACCAATATGCCCTGAAGCTTCCCAAATTTTTGGATGCATTAAAATTCCACTATCCAGCCCCACAATATTCTCATTCAATAAGGTCATTTCTTTCCACCACAATTGGGAAATGTTATTTTTCAGTTCGATACCAAGAGGACCGTAATCATATATAGCAGAAAAACCACCATAGATGTCTGAACTTTGAAAAATAAATCCTCTTCTTTTACATAAGGATACTATCTTTTCAATGGTATTTTTCATAATAGAAGCTATTTTTTCTTTTTACGTTTTTTTCTTTTTTTAGAAGGTGTTAATCTTTTTTGATTAATTAAATCAACCGCTGTCTCTAAAGTGATATTTTCAGGGGTTAAATCACCTTTTAATGCAACATTAAATTTTCCGTCACTAAGGTATGGACCATATCTTCCATCTTTTATTAATAAGTCTTCTCCTGTATCAGGATGTGAGCCAATGTTACGAAGTTCAGAACTTCTTTTATTCCTATTTTTCAGCAACTCAAGGGCTTTCGATAATTCAATATCTAAGGGAGTTTCTTGACCTCGAAGTGATGCATTTATCTTCCCACATTTTAAATATGGTCCATAGCGACCGTAGTCAGCAAAAATAATCTCTCCGCTTTCTGGATGCGTACCTACCTCTCTTGGAAGGGAAAGTAGCTTAAGTGCGTAATCTAAATTCACATCAGATAATAAAAATCCTTTTGGTATACCTTTACGTTTTTTTGTCTCACCAATTTGTACATAATATCCATATGGACCCTTTTTCAACCATATTGAATCTCCAGATACAGGATCAGAACCAATTGGCTCATCTTCCTTTGTTTCTGTTTGGAAAATTTCTTCAACTTTCTGTGATGTTAAGTCTCCAATGAAAATTTCTTCAGATATTGATCGAGTATCATCGCCCCTCCTAAGATAAGGACCAAATCTGCCGATTCTACCTTCAGTATTTTTACTTACTTCCTCAGGTAAAGGTATAGTGCAAGCTAAGGGGATATCAACTTTTTCTTTTAGCATATTTTCTAACCCTATGAAATGTTCACCTCCGTGGTAAAAATTATCCATGAAGGGGATAGATTTTTGTTCCCCTCTTGATATCTCATCAAGTCTGTTTTCCATCTCCGCGGTAAATTCTTTACTAACAAGATTTGTAAAATGATTTTCTAATAACTGAGTAACAGCTAAACCAAGGAATGTAGGTAATAATTTTCCACTTTTTCTGTTTACATATTCACGCTTAACAATTGTTGCAATAATAGATGCAAAGGTAGAAGGTCGACCTATACCATTTTCTTCTAAGGCTTTTACTAATGAGGCTTCTGTGTACCTAGCCGGGGGGTTCGTATTGTGTATTACAGCCTCAAGGGACATACAATTTAAAATGCAATCTTTTTCCAAATCTGGTAGTATTTTTTCTTTATCTGCTAAATCTTTACTCGGATTGTCTTTTCCTTCAACATAAACTTTCATATATCCAGGAAATAGGATTACTTGTCCCGTTGCTTTAAAATCGGCATTCTTAACACTTACAATTACGGAAGTTTGTTTAAGCTTGGCAGATTTCATTTGACTTGCAACCGTACGTTTCCAAATCAATTCATATATCAAGGCACAATCCTGCCCAAGTATTTTTTTTACTTTATCGATTGATTCAAATTTTTTGTGTGCAGGGCGTATTGCTTCATGAGCCTCTTGTATATTTTTAACTTTTGATTTGTATTGTTTTGGTGCAGTTGGCAAAAATTCTTCTCCAAACTTATTTTTGACAACTCTTCTTGCACCCTCGAGTGCTTCGTCCGAAAGGTGAGTAGAATCGGTTCTCATATATGTAATGAAGCCATTTTCATAAAGCTTTTGTGCTGCGCTCATAGTCTGCCGAGCAGAGCTTCTTAATTTTCTAGAAGCTTCTTGTTGGAGTGTACTAGTCGTGAATGGGGGTTTAGGGTTAGAAGTCCTAGGTTTTTCATTTATATCAACTACCTTCCATTGCTCGTTATTTATTTGTTCCAGAAGCAAATTTGCTTGGTTTTCCAATAACAGGACGACATTTTTTGTTTTTAATGCTCCATTTTTAGAATCGAAATCATTACTTGTTACTATTTTCTTCCCATCTAATTTGAAAAGATTAGCGGAAAATGAATTTTCACTACCAGGTGGAGATAATTTCGCTTTAAGGTCAAAGTATTTAGTTCGTTTAAATTTAGATCTCAGCCTATCTCGATCAACAATAATTTTCACTGCAGCTGATTGGACTCGACCAGCTGATAAATTAGTGGATACAAATTTCATATTACTTTGCAGCGTAGCCCATAAAACAGGTGATACTTTATATCCAACCAATCTATCAATTACTCTTCTTGCTGTTTGTGCCGAAACAAGATTACGATTTATGTCTCTAACCTTTTTAATACCTTCCTCAATTCCTCGTTTGGTAATTTCTGTAAATTGGACTCTTTCTAACTTTTCTTCTGGGACTTCACTTGCTAGATGGGCAGCAATTGCTTCACCCTCCCGATCAGGATCTGTTGCTATCATAACTCTTTCAGCTGTTTTTGATTTTTTTCTTAACTCCTTTATAAATTTATTTTTATCAGGGAGTACTTTGAGGTCGATTTTAAAATCATTTTCAATATCAATCCCTAATTCTTTCCTAGGAAGGTCTTTCACATGGCCTACGCAAGATATGACATCATAATTATTCCCAAGATATTGCTGAATTGTTTTTACCTTTGTAGGTGATTCCACAATAAGTAATGGTTTATTTTTCATTTGGATTACAAATTTCTCCAGATTTAAAGTGATTTATTATATATTTGCTAAGGAATGAATATTATCAAAATTTAAATTGTAAGGTTATTAAAAAAACTAATTATGTTTTTTTGTTTAATTTTTTCTTGTTTACCACTTTTTAAATCTTTGAACATAATGGTTTTATCAAGCAATTCATTTTCTCCTAGAATAAGGACATAATCAGCACCTACTTTATTTGCATCTCGCATTTGTGCCTTCATGCTCCTTCTAAGAGTATCTGAAACGATTTTATACCCTTTTAATCGTAATTCATTTGCTATACTTAATGAATTTGGTATACCTTCTTTTTCTAAGCAGATAATATATATATCAGGAGTCGGCCTAGATACGTTTATATCTTTATTATTTAGTAAAAGTAAAATCCGCTCTATCCCCGCAGCAAAACCGATCCCAGGTGTAGGCTTACCTCCTAAATGTTGAACGAGAAAATCATACCTGCCACCGCCTAATAAAGCATCTTGAGAACCAAGCTCGTTAGTAGTTATTTCAAAAACAGTCTTTGTGTAATAATCTAATCCTCTTACTAATCTAAAATTAATGTTGAAAGGAATATTCAGTGCATTAAGACAAGCTTTAAGTTCGTTAAAATGATTTTTATCGTCTTCAGTGTAATATTCACTTATACGAGGTCCGTTTTTTAGGATAGAGATTTCTTCTTCATTTTTTGTATCTAAAATCCTTAGTGGATTAGTATTTAAACGCCTTTTACTTATTTCTGATAATTCTTTAGAATATGGTTTTAAAAATTTTTTTAAAGCTTCACGATAAGCTGATCTGCAAACATCTGTTCCAATACTATTTAATTCTAAACTAATTTTTTCATCTAGTCTGAATTGTGATAATATTTGCCAAGCTAATGCAATAACTTCAGTATCCTGTTCAGCTGAGTTTGATCCAAAAGCTTCAATTCCAAACTGATGAAATTGACGTTGTCTACCTTTTTGCGGCCTCTCCCTTCTAAAAAGCGGGCCCATGTAATAAAATCTTTGTAAAGGTGATAAATTTCCCATGTTATGTTGGTTGAACGCTCGAACAACTGACGCTGTCAATTCAGGTCTTAATGTAAGGGAATTATCGCCTTTGTCTATCCAGGAGTACATCTCTTTGCTAACAATATCAGAATCTTCCCCAACGCTTTTTGAAAAAAGGTCGCTTTGTTCAAAAATGGGAGTACGAATCTCTTGATATCCATACTGTGCACATGTTTTATGCACGACATTTTCTACATGGCGCCATTTGAAAGATTCTTCTGGTAAGATATCATGTGTACCTTTGATGCTTCTAAACTTTGTCATTTATCTGTTCCTACAATCGAATCTGCGAATGAAGATGCTTTACTTAAATGTTCTTTTGGGACAAAGATCCTAATTATTTGGTTTGGTAAATTTGCAGCCTCAACTAAATAGGCAGATGATGTCCAATCTACGTTTACATAATGTGGGATAGAATTT
>MDTE01150087.1_pt1 | contig 27562 bp, 12 predicted proteins | sample 811231 | NCBI WGS metagenome assembly MDTE01 (sample SAMN05326651, study PRJNA326480) | marine metagenome | isolation source: seawater | place: Indian Ocean: Red Sea | collected 2010 | reverse complement strand
TTGATTAAGCATGGTGTATTTGAGCATGATGAGATGAAGTATCCATGGTTTGCTCCTAAGATGCAGGTCTTTGAATCTGGTGAAGTACAGGACATGTGTGGAGAGGATGTATCATTCTGTCTGGATGCAAAAGAAGCAGGATTTGAGATTTGGTGCGATCCTCGTATCAGAGTCGGGCATGAAAAAACTCGCGTGATCTGATAATGGCACAGGAATTGTATACAATTCTCCATAAAGGTCGAGTTCTTGCAGAAGGCTTGACCAAAGATGAATACTTTGATAAACTAATGGACCTAGCGGAGGACTTCTACTCTTCTGGGTCACCGAATCCCTCGGAACTTGATACACAAATTACACAAGGAGATTAAATCATGGCAGTACGTTCAAAGATTGGTGTTTCAGGTGCAAGTTTTATGCCCGGAAAACCGAAGAAGACTCGTCAAGGAAACTCTTCAAACACGAAACTTGCCGCTTCTTCTCGTAATGGGAGAAAGAAAGCATATCGTGGACAAGGCAAATGATATGAAAGAGGGGTCTTCGGACCCCTTTTTTTGTCAATAAATATCGGTAAGGGATAGCAACCCCTCTAAAAGTTCTGATTTCGTTGTAAATCAGATGCTAAAATGGGCAATTCACCTGTAGATAGAGATTCAAACTACATGAGAGAGATGTGGGGAACCACTCATCTTGTGACAGATTACATTAGGACCGAAACAATGAACGATTTTTTAGATAACTTAGGCAATCATCAACATCAAAAGATGCTTCGTGAGATTGCAAATGATGATATTACACCTAAGAAGCATGATTTTAAGACTCAGAATGAAATTCATGAGAAAATTAATGATGATGATGGTACAGAACCCACATATGGGAAGATTTCTGGGTAGTAGGTATAAATAAATTCAGAAAAATCTACCCGTACAATGGCATCAAAGAGGGTTTCTAGGGCATTTAAGGATATTAGTTTTGCTTTTGATCCACATCCTGTGACAAAAGACCTTCCTGTCTTGACCAATGAGAATGCAATCACTCGATCTGTACGTAATTTGGTTGAAACAATACCAACTGAACGGTTTTTTAACTCATTATTAGGAACAGATATTCGTAAAAGTTTATTTGGTTTCGTTGATTTTGCAACTGCAACCGTTATTGAAGACCAAATTAGGAATACGATTGAATTTTTTGAGGATCGTGTTGAAAATGTACGCATTGATGTTGATCCAAGACCTGATGCAAACTCATTTGATGTCTCAGTTTACTTTGATATTGTAGGACAAGATTTTCCACCTCAAGCCTTTTCGTTCATACTAGAGGCAACGCGATAAAAAATGCCTTTTACACAGTTTACTAACCTAGATTACGACCAGATAAAGACCCAAATCAAAGATTATCTCCGTGCAAACTCAAATTTCACGGATTTTGACTTTGAAGGGTCTAATTTTTCAGTCTTAATCGATACTCTTGCTTATAATACTTACATTAATGCATTCAATGCAAACCTTGTAGTGAATGAATCGTTCCTTGATGGAGCGACAGTACGTGAAAATGTGGTTTCTTTAGCAAGAAACATCGGATATATACCTCGCTCTAGGAGCGCCGCTAAGGCACAGGTTACATTTTCCGTACCAACTAGCACTAGTAGTCCTTCTATCACGCTTGAAGCAGGTCTGGTGTGTGTTGGAGCAGCAGATAACACATCATATAGGTTCTCGATACCAGAAGATTTAACTAGTACTGTTGTAAATGGGGCAGCACAGTTTGGATCAGCAGAAAAACCTGTTGAAATCTATCAAGGTTCGTTACTGACCAGACAATTTTTAGTTGATACTTCACAAGATCAAAGATTTATCCTTGATAATCCCAATATTGACACTTCAACCATCACTGCTTTTGTAAAAGGAGTCAATGATAGTGGTTTTGGGCGTGAATATCACCTTGTAGATAACATTTTAAACATTGATGGCACTTCAGAAATCTTCTTGATTCAAGAAGTTCAAGATGAAAGGTATGAATTGCTGTTTGGTGATGGATTTTTCGGTAAAAAGTTAGAAAATAACGCAGTTATCACTATCAGATACATTGTTACTGATGGTGAAGCAGGAAATGGACCATCATTCTTCGATTTCCAAGGAAATTTTGTTGATTCTGGCAATGTTAGAGTCATTCCTACTGGAACAATCCCCGTTACAACCGTTGAGAAGGCGATAAACGGCGGTGCAGCAGAGAATGTATCATCGATTAAGTACTTTGCTCCTAGATTGTATTCTGCACAGTACAGAGCGGTTACATCAAGGGACTATGAGGCGATTATTGCTTCAATCTATTCTAACACAGAGTCTGTTGCTGTTGTTGGTGGAGAAGAATTAAATCCTCCAAAGTTTGGTACAGTGCAAATTAGTATCAAACCTAAGAATGGTACTTATGTTTCTGATTTTGATAAACAAAACATTCTTAATAAACTGAAGCAATACTCAATTGCTGGTATTAATCAGAAAATTGTTGACCTTAAGATTCTCTATGTTGAGATTGATTCGACAGTTTACTACAATACTCAACAAGTTTCGAATGTAAATGACTTGAGAACAAATATTATTGCATCTTTGGAAACATATTCAAAAGATGTTGATATGAATCGCTTCGGTGGTAGATTTAAGTACAGTAAAATTCTTCAACTGATTGACCGTGTGGAGAATTCAATCACTTCTAATATTACTAAGATTAAAATTAGAAGAGATATGAAGGTATTGATCAATCAATTTGCTCAGTACGAACTTTGTTTTGGTAATAGATTCCATATTAACCCAGAAGGATTCAATATCAAGAGTACCGGATTTACAATTGCTGGTAGTAACGATATTGTTTACTTCACTGATGTGCCAAACAAAGATGAAAATGGCAATCTTGATGGAAGTGGTAAAGGTGTTCTCTCCGCAATTAAGAGAACTGAGAATGACAAACTGCAAGTTGCTGCTAAGAGTGTAGGAACAGTTGATTATGTTACTGGTGAAATTAATGTAAACACGATTAACATCACATCTACACTTGCTGATAACAATATTATTGAGGTTCAGGCATTCCCAGATTCTAATGATGTTGTTGGTTTGAAAGATCTTTATCTCTCATTAGACATTCCAAATAGCACAATAAATATGGTTAAAGATGTCATTGCATCTGGCGAAGATATTTCTGGTGTATCTTTCACAAGAGATTACTATACTTCAAGTTATTCAAACGGAGCATTAGAGAGGAAGTAAAATATGTCGCATTTTGAGAAGAGAGTGCAACTCAATAAAATTATTGAGAGCCAACTTCCAGAATTTTTAGTTGCCGATTTTCCTAAAGCGGTAGAATTTTTCAAGCAATATTACCTCTCCCAAGAATATCAGGGAGGTAATACTGACCTGATTGATAATCTTGATCGATATCTCAAGATTGATAATCTTGTCCCTGAAGTTGTTATTGGTAAAACCAGTCTCTCTAACTCAATCACGGCATCAGATACTACAATTACAGTAGGATCAACAAAAGGATTTCCAGATGAGTATGGACTTCTGAAGATTGGTGATGAAGTTATTACATATACTGCCAAAACTGCAACTACATTTACTGGATGTATACGTGGATTCAGTGGTATTACTGGATATGACGATAGAAGTAGAGAGTATTTTGTAAATGCAAATCGTCAGAATGTAATATTTTCAGATACTGATGCTGCAAGTCATTCTGCATCAGCGGAAGTTAGAAACTTAAGTGCTTTATTCTTACAAGAATTTTATAAAAAGTTAAAGAGAACTTTCACCCCAGGGTTTGAAGAAGAAACTTTTGTTTCTGATTTAAATGTTGGAAACTTTATCAAACATGCCAGAAACTTTTATCAATCAAAAGGCATTGAAGAATCTATTGTAATTCTTTTCAAAGTACTTTATGGTATCACTGCTAAGGTACTTGATCTAGAAACTAGACTGATTAAACCTTCTTCTGCAGAATATGTTAGAAGAGAAGTTGTTGTAGCAGAAAGAATTTCTGGAGACCCATTCAAACTAGAAGGTCAAACTATATTCAGATCTAATGATTTGAATACTAGTGCATCAATATCTGATGTAGAAATTTTTACTAGAGAAGGTAAAACGTTCTACAAACTTGGTTTGTTCATTGGATATAATGATAGAGAACTGGTAGAAGGAACGTTTGATGTTCCTGGTTTCTCTAGATCATTGGAAACAGTTTCCATAGGTTCATCAATCATTAGTGTTGATTCAACTATTGGTTTTGATGCTAGTGGGACTTTGAATATTGATGGTCAGATTGTAACTTATAAGAGTAAGAGTATCAATCAATTCTTTGATTGTACTGGTATAACACAGGTTATTAATCTTGGTGATGGTGTAAGAGCAAATGAGAATATTTTTGGTTTTGAAGATGGTGATACTGAAAAGAAAGTTGAACTTCGTATAACAGGTGTTCTTTCAAACTTTGAAGCACTTGAAGACTCTCCTCTTATGGAAGTTGATGAGGAAATTTATGTAAGAAATATTGGTGAACTGATTGAAAATCCAGACGGCGAGAAGACTTACAAAGAATCTTTCGGAAACTCATGGTTGTACAACACCAGTACAAGATTTGAAGTTGATACTATTCAGAATGGTACGTTTACATTAAAGTCAAGAATTATTGATAAGTCTACACTTAGAGTTGGTGATTCTGTAGATATTCTAGTTGGTAATTCTGTAAATCATAGTAATGCAGTTGTTAGTAATATTAACTTAGCAACTCGTGAAGTTGGTCTAACAAATCTGTCATCATTTACACCCGCACCAGGAGTTTCTTACAGTATAAGAAGAAACTTAATCAAAGCAAAGAGTACAAATACTGGATTAAAACTTGGTAACGATAAGTATATTGCAAATGCCCTGAATGTCTATACTGATGATTCACAAGTTTATGGGTATGTTGCTTCACATTCACTTCCTGGATATGAAATTGAAGATAATATTATTGAATCCAAGTGTCCAGATGGAACTACAAACAATCTAGATGGATATGATTCATATTACAACAATTATTCAATAATTAAATTTGCGACCAGTGTTAGATTCATTGATGGTGATGCTATAAGATATACTGCTACAAATGCATTTAAAGGATTAACTTCTGGTGAACTTTACCATGTAAGAAAGGTTGATTCTAATAAGATTAGACTGTATGCATCCAAGTCTCTTCTTAATGCAGATGAATTTGTTAGATTTGATTCTCCAGATATTTTAACTGGAGAGCATCTGTTTACTCTTCAGCGTCATGAAGATAGACTAATATCTCCAAATAATATTCTTAGAAAATTCCCAATCAAACAAGCTTTAAGTGCTGAGAGAGAATCTGATAGAAATATTGGAAACGTTGGAGTTATGATTAATGGTGTTGAAATTTCTTCACCAGAATCAAGAGATAAAATTTATTATGGTCCACTTACAAAATTTGATGTTCTTAATGGTGGTGATGGGTATGATGTAATCAATCCACCAGAAATTACTATTAGTATAGGTGCAGGTTCATCTGCATTAGTTGAACCCACAATTATTGGTAGTGTAAAAGAAGTTTTTGTAGATCCTCAAGAGTTTGATATTAATGATGTTCTTTCTGTCGATATTACTGGTGGAAATGGAACTGGGTGCGAATTAAAACCAATTCTTGGATCAAGATTTAGAGAACTTAAGTTTGATAGTCGTCCACTCTCACTTGGTGGTGGAGTTGATATTACAAATGAAACAATTACATTCCAGAATCCCCACAACCTTATAAATGGCGATTCCCTCATTTACAATAGGAATGGAAATAATCCAATTAATATTGGAGTTGCTTTTGATGTCACAAACACAACGACAGGTACCCTTGGAAGCGGCGACGAGTACTTTATTCGTGTAGTTAATACATCTAGTATCCAACTGCACAAATCACAAGCAGAGGCGCTTGTAGGGGTGAATACGATTGGATTCTCAACAGCAACATCTTCTGCAGGTATCCATAAGTTTAGAACATTATCAAAAAATAATTTAAGAGAAGTTAAGGTCCTTAACTCTGGTTCTGGGTACACACATAGAAAACTTAGAATTAAGAATTCGGGAATCTCTACTTCTTATGATACTTTCTCATTCCCGAATCATGGATTTGAGACTGGTGAGACCGTAAGATACTCTGTTGAAACGTATACAGGTATTAGTACAACCACAGACCTTTCCGTAGTTGGACTGAGCACACTTAATCAATATTCAATCCATAAGATTGATGATAACAAATTCAAACTTATTGATGTTGGTGTTGGTGGAACTGTAACAACTGATTTAGTACGTAGTAAAATTGTAAATATAACTGGAATTGGAACTGATTCTTCAAATCCAAATGGTGGATATCATATATTCCAGTATCCAGAAATTACTGTTTCTGCAAACGTATCTTATGGTGGAACAGTAGGAACCATTGTATTCACTCCCGTTATCACTGGAGAAATTTCAGATGCATATTTGTATGAAACTGGTTCTGGATATGGTTCTACAACTCTCAACTTACACAAAAAACCATTAATATCCGTTAAAGAAAGCGTCAATTCACAATTAGCACCAATCATTGTAAATGGACGGATTGAAGATGTTCAGGTATTGAACAAAGGCAGTAATTTTACTTCACCTCCAGAACTTATCGTCGAAGATACGACATCTCCTAGTGGAGTTGGTGCAATCTTACGACCTGTAATTATTGATGGTAGACTTGATGATGTTATCGTTATCAACGCTGGTATTGGTTATAGTGCCAATACAACTTCCATCTTTGTAAAAGAAAGAGGTCTTGGTGCCAAGTTTGATACAAGAGTTAGAGTTCTTTCTGTAAATGATGCTGAAAGATATTCTGATTATTCAAAAACAAAGTCTAAAAAGATATTCTCAAATCTTTATAAGAATGAGAAAGATGATTCTCTTGTTTATGCAATCCATGGATATTCTGAGGATTTAGCACAAAACTTTGAATCACTTGGTTCAAATCATTCCCCAATTATTGGATGGGCATATGATGGAAATCCAATCTATGGTCCCTTTGGATATAGTTCTCCAGAGAATATTCAGTCTGGTATTAGAATGCTCAAGACTGGATATGAACTTGTAACCAGTTCTGTAGAAGATAGACCTTCATTCAAACCAGGATTCTTTATCGGAGATTACAAATACACTGGTAGTGGAGATTTGGATAGGCATAATGGAAGATTCTGTATAACTCCAGAGTATCCAGAGGGTGTATATGCATACTTTGTTGGTGTCTCTACAAGTTTGACTTCACCAGACTTTGAACCTTCTTATCCATATTTTGTCGGTAATACCTACAAAAATTCTATTATTGAAGAAAACTTCACTTTAGACCACAGTTTTGATTTCAATAATTCTAACTTAGTTAGAAATACATTCCCATATAATATTAATAATCCAGATGCTGATTATGATTTCCTCAATGAAGGATATGAATCTTTCAATCAGAAGAGTGTTGTAAAGGCAGTTACTCAGGGTGGTGTTAATCAATTAAGTGTAGTTGAGGGTGGAAGTGGATATTCAATTGGAGATAGAGTTAACTTTGATATTAGTGAAACTAATGGTGCAGGACTTAGAGCAGAAGTTTCGGAATTAGTTGGTGCAGCAATAACATCAATTGTAACAAATTTAGAAACTTACCCTGGATGTGTACTTACATGGGATAATGATGATCAGATTTCTGCAAACTTTAGAGGTGGATTTGATCTCAATAATAATGATAACGTTCTGATTACTGGATTATCAACAACTAAGAACGCTCTTGATGGAAATTTCCGTATTGGATTTAGTACCAGTTCTGTTGCCATTGCATCATCAATGACAACATACACTTCAACTCCATATGGAAAATTTGAAGATATTATTCTTAGTGCAAGTGTTCCACTTGTTTCTGCAGGAAGTAGTGCAGTTATTGGTGGCGAAACAGTTGTCATTTTAAACAATTTTGGAAATGGCATTTTAAGAGTTAAGAGACCTCAATCTGCAGGTGTTGGTCATACAATAGGTACAGAATTACAATTCAAACAGAGTACAATAACAATAAATGCATCAACCACTAAATTTGATTCTTCTGTTGATGATATTGTATTCTTTAACCCCAAAAATAGTGTAGGTCTTGGAACCACTTCAGGTTCTGCAGTTGTTCGACCATTTAATGTTGGTGTAACATCAGTAACGATTTCTGTTCCTACCCGTCAACTTTATCTCAGTAACCATCCATTCAAGACTGGACAAAAGATAACTTATACACATCCACCAAAACCAGGAACATCAGAACTTGTACTTGGTCCATCAGATTCTCTTGTTGGAACATTCAATCTTACTGATGGTACAGATTTGTATGTTATCAATAAAGGTCGAAACTATATTGGTCTTGTTACTACGGTTGGTCTAACAACCTCAGGTAATGGATTATACTTCCATAGCGATGGTACTGATAATGATGAGTATAGATTCACTACAAATAAGCAACAAATTACAGCAGATGTTAGTAGGGTTGTAACTACTGTAAGTTGTGGTGAAACCCATGGTTTATCTAATAAAGATTTAATTAACTTAGTTGTTAAACCAAATGTAACTGTTGGTCTTGGTACAACTACTCCGATTAGAGTTGAATTCAATGATGTTGACAAAAAGTTACTTGTCAACCCAGTAGGAGTTACTTCATCTTCATTTAATACAAGTACTAATGAGATTACTATCAATAGTCATGGATATGAAACTGGAGATAAGCTTTACTATGAAAGTGAACAACCTTTTGTAGGTCTCTACACAGGTTCATTCTTTGTTGTTAAGAAAAATAGTGATAAATTCAAACTTGCAGAAACATATTATGAAACTACTGATGATGGTCTTAAAACTATCAATATTACTGGTGCTGGAGCAACAGATCATAGATTCTCATTAATTAATCCAAGAATTGAAGTTGTTAGCAACTCTGATCTTAAATTTGATTTAAGTCATGATTCTCTCAGTGGATATAAACTGAAAATCTTCAATGAGAATTTGTTTATTAATGAATTCACTTCAGCTGATGATGGTATTTTCAATGTTTCTGGTGTAGGAACAGTTGGAATTGGTACCACTAATGGAATTGCAACACTTACTATTAAGCATTCTGACAATATTCCATCAAGATTATTCTATGCTTTAGAAAAATCTGGATATATTAGTACTGCCGACAATACTGTTGTCAATCATTCTCAAATCAATTACGTTGATAGTGAGTATAATGGCGACTATCAAGTCTTCGGAGTAGGCACTACTACATTCAATATCTCGCAGAGAGTTCCAAAAATATTGAATTTTGTTGATACTGATTGTGATACTTTAGAATTCACCACAAAATCAAATACTGCTCAAAATGGTGCGATTGCTAAACTCAATATTCTTTCACCTGGATTTGCTTTCGAAAAACTTCCTAAGTTTAGTGATGTTACTACAGAAAATGGCATCAATGCAAATATTGCAGCAATATCAACTTCTATTGGAAGAATCAAAACAGTAAGATTTGTTGATTTTGGATATGATTATCCATCAGACAAAACATTAAGACCAGAAGCAGTTATACCACCAATTATTTCTATTGATAATCTTGATACAGTTAAGAAAATTGATATCGTATTTGGTGGTGAAAAGTATATGAATGATCCTGATTTGGTTCTCTTTAATGAGACAACCAAAGAGATTGTTGATTCTTCAACCTTTATTGCTCATGCACCAAATGGTTCAATATCTGAAGTTGAGCAGTTGGCACCAATTAATGGATTAGATTCTGAACCGCATAGATTAATTGCAATCAATAACTCCAATGGTGTAGGAATTTCTTCAATAGTAAGTGGAAATTCTGGTATTGCAACATGTACTCTCAAAACTCCTATTTTAGGATTTACTACTAAGTTATTTGATGTTGGTGATAGAGTCTTTGTTGAGGGTATTGAATTAATTCCAGGTAGTGGTGAAGGATTTAACTCTTCGGATTATGATTACAAATTCTTTGAAGTTATTAATTATAATGATACAAGTCCGGCACAACTGACATTTAGATTGGTTGGTGAAGATGGAATTGGTCTTAGCACTAATCCAGGATTTGCAAAAACCTTCCAATCTGGATATGCAACAATTATCAACAAAGAAAATTATCCAATCATTGATGTTATTCAAGAAAGAGCTCCTTTCGTCAGGAATGAGCAACTGTTTGTAGATACTGGAACTGGATTCAATAAAGTTGATTTATTTGTATCATTGGTTAGAGATGATTATATTAAGACGAGAGGTGATTACCTTCTCAGAAAAGGTGATAGAGTAAAAGGAATTATTAGTGGCACTATTGCTGATGTTACTAATGTTGCTAAGAAGAAGGCTAAATTCAATATCAGTTATTCTTCCAAAGTAGATCTTGGATGGAAAGATGATATTGGAAAGATAAGTGAAGATTTCCAAGTAACTCCAAATAATGATTACTATCAGAATCTTTCATACTCAATCAAGAGTCCAATAACTTGGGAAGAATTTTCTGGACCAGTTAATAGTATAATTCACCCAGCAGGTCTTAAGAACTTTGCTGATGTTGGAATTACATCTTCCGCAAGTATTAGTGCTGGTCTTGCAGGCACAACAACATCATTAGTTGTCCTTGATGTTGTAAATGAGACTAGAGTTGATACTATCAATAACTTTGATAATACTGTTGACGAAGATCCAAGACAAAGTCCAGTTGGTAATTTCTTACAATCCAACACTTTACAAATTCAAAATAGAAAACTAACTGATTTTACTGAGTGTAGAACTAATAGAGTTCTGATTCATGATGATATTAGTCCACAATTCTCAAGTAAAGGATTTAAAGATTTATTTGTAGAACTTGAGGTTCTTGATTTTGCAGAAAAACATGTAAGATATCTGATTCAAGTTGTGGATCCAGATACTTCCGATATTCAATTAACAGAATTAGTTCTTCAATCTTCTGTTAATTCTACATTCTTATTTGAGAAAAATACAACATGGTCCAATAGAAAACTTGGATCATTCACTGCAGATATTGATACTGATGGTAGAAAGACGATTAAGTTTGAACCAACAGACCCATATGATACTGACCATGATATCAAAATTCTTAAGAAGGATTATATCTATGATTCACTCCCAGGAGGAGTATCTAGTGTAGGTATACAAACGATAGGTTCAATTGAAGTTATCGGTTCATTCACTGCTGGTATATCAAGTGTTGGAACTGCATCTAGTATTAAGACCCTTTATGAGTTTGATGCGAATAATTTCAACGGTGCATTTGCAAATGTTGAAATTGCAGATAGATTTAGTAGTGATGTAAATTATATTGAAGCTGCTATCAATTTTGATGGTACAGATACTTATCTGAGTGAGTATTATTTTGATACTGTTTCACAATCCTATAGTGCAACTCAAACTGGAATCCTTAGTGTTGCATATGATTCTAATGCAGGAACAATTTTACTTACTGCAAAGAACAATGGAATTTCTTCGACATCAACGTATGATGTTCGTACAAATATCGTTGGATTTAATACAACAACCAACGGAATCGGAACTTATAGATTCCTGCTTACAAATCAACCACCAGGTTCAGAAAAGAGTGGAAGATTAGAAACTACTGTTGGTGTTGGAACAACTGCGATTAGGGTTGGTACTTTTGATATTAGAACTATTTCGGCATCAAATTCTGTTGTTTCAGTATCTGCTGCTCAAACTTCTGCAATTCATCAGGTTAATATTATTGCAAATGATCAGGAATCTGAAGTTTATGTAACTTCTGGAGCGTTCTCCCCAGCAAATAATGTAACTGGTCTTGGAACTTTTGGTGGAGAAGTTAATGGAAATAATTTCTATCTAAACTTCTATCCAGATGCAGGATATAATGTAGAAGCACAGTCCTTCAATGAAGTTCTGTATCGTGAGATGGACTTTGATAATCAGGCAAATCCACTGGAATATGGACCAGCATCTCAATTAGTATTCCTCTCATCCTTTGATGGATTAAATGGATTAAGAGCAAATAGAGTAAACTTTACTCTCAAGCATGAAGGCGATCCAATTTATACTAAGACATTTGATCCAGCAAATACTACAAAACTGGATTATGCAACTGGAGTCTTTACATATCCAAATCATTTCTTTAATACTGGTGAAGAGTTAGATTATAGACCAGAATCAACTTTTGTTGGTGTTGGTAAATCTGCAATGGGTATTGGTAGTACTGAAAACTATCTTGGAATTGTTACTGATAGACTTCCAGAAAAAGTTTATCCAGTTGCATTAACTCCAAATACTTTCCAACTTGCAACTAAGAAGGAATATGCTATAGCAGCAGCCGCTTCTCCTAATACTGGTATTGCAGTTACATTTACCGATGCTGGTCTTGGAAATGCACATGAACTTGAATTCACTAAAAAATTAACAAAAACTGTTGTTGCTCTTGACGGTATTGTTCAACAACCAATCACATTTACTCCAATCAACCATTTATTGGAGAATAATAGTGGTGGAATCATTGCAGGTATATCTACATTCAATTTAAGTGGTATTTCTTCAATTCAACCAAGAGATATTCTTAGAATTGATGATGAATATATGAAGGTAGTTGAAGTTGGTTTGAGTACTAATGTTGGTGGTCAATTGCTTGGACCAATTAATGGTATTATTGCAGCTGCTGGTTTAGCAGCAACTTTCCCAACAGTTTCTGTTGAGAGAGGCATTGTTGGTTCTGCTGCAACTACACACACTGATGGTGCTGAGGTTAGAATTTACCGAGGTTCTATTAACATTGTTAAAAATGAAATTTATTTTGTAGACCCACCAAAAGGAAATTCTAGATCAAGAAGAGATGCGTCTAATCTTCCTTATGTTAAGGCAGAATATACTGGCAGAACGTTCTTGAGATCGGATTATGATACCAACGTGTTATTTGATGACATTTCAGATAGTTTCACTGGTATTGCAAAAACGTATACAACAACAACCAGTGGAGTGAACACTTCTGGTGTTGAACCTGGAAATGGAATTCTGTTTATCAATGGAGTCTTCCAAACACCTTCAACTTTAAATAATGCAGGAAATAATTATCTCTTTGAAGGTGATACTAATGCAGGTATTTCCAGTGTTGTGTTTACTGGAATCACATCAGTCAATGGAACTCCCATTCAATCTGAATTTGATATTAACCAAAACCAGATTCCAAGAGGTGGTTTAGTCGTTTCTCTTGGATCAACACCTGGTCTTGGATATGCACCTTTGGTTGGTGCTAAAGTAAAAGCAGAGATAGGTGCTAACAAATCTATTTCAAATATCGTTGGCATTAATACTTGGACAAGACCTGTTGGTGTTCTGACAGCATCTTATAATAACATTTCAGGTATTCTTGAAGTTGAAACTACAGAACCCCATAATCTTAGAACTGGAGATGCTGTTAAACTTGTCGACCTTGAATTCACATGCCCAGGTGGTTCTGGCATAACAACGACCATTTTCCCAGATCATGATCGTTCATTGGATATTTTCAATATAATTGATGCTAAGAAGTTGAATGTTGTTGTTGGACCAAGCACAATTCAGCATTTCTATGATAATGGTGGTGAAGTTTATAGGCATTATTCACTGAACTTTGGTTCTGGATATAGATCTCCTGTTTCTATTGCAGTTACAGACCGTTCATATGAACATAGATTTGTTAGGGCGGGAGTAAATTCAACGTTTGATGGTAATGGAAATACCTATTCGATCACTAATGCTAAGTTTACTTCAAGTACAGGTGAACTCCAGGTAACTATTGATGGACATGGATTAACAACTTCAGATACAGTTGGATTTGATACTGGTTCAATTGTATTCAGATGTTCTGATGATGACTTCTTCACTGAGCAAGTTTATCCAAGACCTACAGACCCTGCAGCAGGTGTTAATATTGCTATTGCATCTACCACGGTTAATACTATTACAGTAAATGTTGGTCCTGCTGGTGGTGCTGGAACTGGTGCTGTTGTTGAGGCAATTGTTGGTGCTGGTGGTACTCTTGCATTTAACATTGTTAACGGTGGTAGTGGATATGTTAATCCTGTTATTGAGATTCCAGAACCAAATTATGAAAACATGCCTGTTGTTGGTGTATCAAGACTTGGTGTTGGTGCAACAACAGATACTGGAAAGAATCTTCTTCTTAATGTAACTATTGGTGCAGCAGGAACAAGTAATGTTGGTATTGGTTCTACTTTATTCTCAGTAGATTCATTCAAGATTGCCAGAAATGGATACGGATTCCGACCTGGTGATGTTGTTAAAGTGGTTGGACTTGTTACTGCAAAAGATTACACTGCACCAATTGATGACTTTAAAGTAGAAATTACTCAAACCTTTAATGATTTCTTCTCGGCATGGTCATTTGGTGAAATGGATTACATTGACAGCGTCGCAGGACTGCAAGATGGAGTTAGAAAGAGATTCCCACTGTTCTATAATGGAGAACTGTTAGCATTTGAAATTGATCCTGCCGCAGCCCTTTCAAGTGCAATTGACTTGGATGCTGTTCTTGTTATCTTCATCAATGGTGTTCTTCAGACTCCAGGTTATGCATATAACTTCACTGGAGGAACTTCTTTCAGCTTTACAGAACCACCTAAGGTTAACGATAAAGTTGATATTTTCTTCTATGTTGGACAAAGTGGAGTTGATGTTGGAATTACAACTGTTACAGAATCTATTAAAGTTGGTGATGATGTTTTTGTTAGAAAGCATCCTGGAATTCCATCAACTGAAGACCAACTTGAAGAGAGAACTATTTCTGAAATTCTTGGTTCAGATACTGTCGAAACGGCAATATACACGGGACCTGGTGTAAATCAAAATGATTTCAAACCTTTCTATTGGACAAAGCAGAAGAAAGACAAGTACATTAAGGGCGATGTTGTTTACAAAACAAGAGCATCTCTTGAACCTAAGATCTTCCCAACTGCTAAAGTTATTGGTGATATAAACTCTAATAGTACTGAAATCTTTGTAGATAATGCACAATTCTTTGATTATGATGAAATCATCTATGATTTGAATCTTAATACATTTGAATTTGATGCATTCGTAATGGATTCAGATGAACCTGTTTCTGCAGCATTCACTGCAACAGTTAGTGCAGCAGGAACTATTACTTCTGTTCAAATTCTTGATGGTGGAAGTGGATATAGTGGTTCTACTCTTGACTTGAGATTCTCTGCACCTAGAGTTATCGGTGTAGGAGTTGGTACTACTGCAACGGCAACTGCTACAATTGGCGCTACAGGTACCATTACTTCAGTAACATTAACTAATCCTGGTCTTGGTTATACTAATTCTAATAATCAACCGTTAGTACCAAATATTATTGTAGAAAGTCCTACACCAACTAGAGAAATTCTTACTGAAATTTCAAACGTTCAAGGATTTACTGGAATTATTACAGGAATTAACGAATCTACTGGTACTAATGGGCAGAAGGCAATTAGTTTCTTCTTCTCAGCATTGAAAGATTATGGCGTTCAGGGTGAATCTGAACTTGCTTCTGATGCATTAGACTTACTGCCAGGATATCCAATTCTTGTTTCAAATACAAGAGTTGGTAATGGAGTTACTTCTGTTTATGATTCTGATAATGCAATTGTATCGATTGGTAATACATTCTTAGATAACATTTACATTGTAGATTCTATCCAAAGTGTTGGTCCTATCGGTGTTATAACATGTAATGTTCATAGTGGTTCTAATTTAACTGCTATTGGTTCAACAGGCAATTTTGATGAAAATAATGCAGGACTTACGACCTCTCTTGGTACTTTCTCTTGGGGAAGAATCTATAACTTCAACGAGAGAACCACTCCAGTTTCTATTGGAGTTACTGGATTGACAGTAGATTCTGGATTATCTACCTTCCCAACAATTCAAAGAAGGGGTAATTTTGGCGAAGGAAAATCTGGTGCAGTTCGTTCCAGAAAACCAATTGCAGATCCAAATATTGTTCTAGACAATATTTTACCTTTCTATCCATAATAAATACATAAAAAAAGATAACAATGTCAGCACTTGTTACTGATCAATTTAGAATCTTGAATGCAAGTAATTTTGTAGAGTCGGTACAAAACACTACTAACTCATACTACATTACTGTTGGTCTTCCCAATCCCACTATTGTTGGGTATGGGAGGTCTAATACCTGGAATACTAATCCTCCTGCACCTATTGATAACCTTGCATACAACAAACATAGTGGCGATGTCACTTTGTATGGTAAGAGGGTTTCATCCTCAAATGTAAGAAGATTGGTCAGGAAAATTCAATGGACTTCTGGAACGAAGTATGAAATGTATCGTCAAGACTATAGCGTCTTGAATCCAGCACCATTGACAAATGCATCAAGATTGTATGATGCAAATTATTATGTAATAAATTCCGATTTCAGAGTTTATATTTGTATTGAAAATGGTTCTAGTGGTTCTAATCCAAAGGGTAATAACTCTCAGGATGAACCAACATTTACGGATTTAGAACCAACTAGAGCTGGCGATAGTGGTGATGGATATATTTGGAAGTATCTGTTTACTATTAGTCCTAGTGACATTATCAAGTTTGATTCCACAGAATATATTACAGTTCCAAACGATTGGTTGACAACTAATGATGCTCAAATAAGAGCAATCAGAGAATCATCAAATTCTGATGTAAATGAAAATCAAATTAAAACAGTTTACATTGAAAATGAAGGTTCTAACTATGCAAATGGTCTTGGACAAGAACTTGATATAATCGGTGATGGTACTGGTGGTAGAGTTAGAGTTGATGTTGTTGGTGGAAAAATTACTAACACCGTCGTAACTTCTGGTGGTAAAGGATATAGTTATGCAATGGTTGATTTGGGTTCAATTAACTCAAATACCACTGGCACTAGTGCAAATTTAGTGCCTATCATTCCACCATCAAAGGGACATGGATATGATATTTACACTGAACTTGGAACTGATAAAGTTTTAGTTTATGCAAGATTTGACGATTCTGATAAAGATTTTCCAATAGATACTAGTTTTGCTCAAGTCTCTATTGTGAAGAATCCAACTAAAGTTGGTACAACTGATGTTTATACCGCAAATAACTTTAGTTCCCTGGATGCATTTAAATTCTCAGCAATCTCAGGAACTCCTAAAGTTGGTGAGAAAATTTTCCAAAGAGTTCAATCCAATACTGCAAAAGCATTTGGATTTGTTGCATCATATGACCAAGACACTAAGGTGTTGAAGTATTTTAAGGATAGATCACTATTCTTCAATCAAACAACACTTGATACACAAGATTACACTGGCATTTCTACTAATGGTAGAAATTATGCTTTTGAATCATCCAGTGAATTAGTTACTGGAGAAACATCAGCATTTACGGGTTCGATTGAAACTAATTTCTCTGGAATTACTACTAATCCATCAGGAACTAAGTTAATCGACCTCGGCGTCAACTTCACAGGTGGCATGGCAGTTTCTGAAATAAATAAAGGCTCAGGGGATGTTATATATCTCGATAACAGAGCCAGCATTGCCAGAAACGCACGCCAAAAAGAAGACTTAAAAATTATACTGGAATTCTAAAAAATGCCACAGAAGACTAACCTCAACGTAAGCCCTTATTATGATGATTTTGATAAGGAAGATAATTATTACAAGGTTTTATTTAAACCAGGATTTCCTGTCCAGGCAAGAGAATTAACTGGTCTTCAATCGATTTTACAAAATCAAATAGAATCTTTTGGAAGTCATATATTTAAAGAAGGTTCTATGGTGATTCCTGGTGGAATCACATGTGATAATGAATTTACAACTGTAAAAATTAATCCCACACACTTGGGTATTGATGTTACAGTATATCTTGATGCATTGTCAGAAGGTCCAGATGGTGCAGGAACAAAAGTTATTGGCGAAAACTCAAAGGTAGTTGGAAGAATTAGTGGATATCTTCTTCCACCAGAAGAGGGTGTTGAGGACATTACTCTCTTTATCAAATATAGAGATGGTGCAGATGATGGTGAAGGTGTAGAATTACAAGATGGTGAAGTATTAGTACTCGATGAGAATATTTCATATGGAAACACTTCTCTCCGTGCAGGAGACACTGTAGCAACTCTTGTTTCTTCTGGTGCCGCAAACACTGGATATTCTGTAGGTGTTGCGGAAGGAGTCTATTTTATCAGAGGAACTTTTGTCGATGTTTTAAAAGAAAAAATCGTATTAGATCCTTATGATAATCAACCATCATTTAGAGTTGGTTTTGATATTGTTGAAGAAATTATAAATTCGAATGAAGATGAAGGACTCAACGATAATGCAAAAGGATTTACAAACTATGCTGCTCCTGGTGCAGATAGACTGAAAATTAGTGTTAAGTTGGCTAAAAAGCAACTTACAGATATTGAAGATATTAACTTTATTGAGTTAGTCAAAGTTGATGAAGGAGAAATCAAGAAACTTCAAAATAAATCAGACTATAATTTAATTAAGGATTACTTTGCAAAAAGAACTTTTGAAGAATCTGGAAACTATGCTATCGATAATTTTATCGTTGAAGCATCAGAGTGTTTAAATGATGAAAAAGGTAATGGTGGTCTCTTCAGAAAAGATGAAGTAACTGAACAAGGAAATACTCCTTCTGAAGATTTACTTGCACTTAAAATTTCTGCAGGTACTGCCTACGTAAAAGGATATGACATTGATTTAGTAGGTTCTACAGTTATTGATGTTCCAAAACCAAGAACAACAAAAACTGTTCCAACCGCAGCTATCCCATTTGCAATGGGAAGTCTTCTGAAGATTAATAATGTAGCAGGTGTTCCATATATCAACATTGGAGATACAAGTGCTGGTGGTGCTAATAGCACAAGTTCAAACATTATTGAACTTTACAAGGAAAGAAGAAATCATAATGGTATTACAAATATTACCGATGCCGCTACTGCTGGTCTGAATACAAAAATTGGTGAAGCAAGAGTCTATTGGTACGGTCTTGCCGATGACACATATAAGGGAAATGCCACTCAATGGGATCTTTATCTCTACGATATTCAAACATATACAGAAATAACATTATCAAACACATATAATACCAGTGATGTTCCAGATTCTTCTTATGTAAGAGGTCTTTCTAGTGGAGCAACAGGATATATTGATGATAGATCTGCTAATGTATATCAATTGATTCAAACATCAGGAACCTTCCTTGAAGGTGAGAGTGTTATTATCAATGAGCAAACTCAGTATCAATCAGGAATTACAACTGTTACTGAATATACTACTGATGATATCAAAGCAGTATTCCAAGATGCTGATGCACTGAATACCGATTTACAAACTAACTTCATTGCAGATACTGTACTTCACGAAAGAACTCTTCCAAACTTTTCTAAAACTGACTTGATGAATATTTCTGGTTCTGGTTCTACCAGGACTGGTCAAGTTGGTGGAAGATTCTTTAGTGGAGTAACAGGAATTAAATTAGGAAGAACTATAAAATATCAGAATGGTAATGCCGATCCAATTTACTCTGATATTACTGCAATTGCTGCAAATGGAACTTCAATCAGTTTAACTGTCCCAACAACAGCACTTTCTGGAGTTTATAGAGCAACTCATACCAACGGTAATTATACCTTCTCAATGATGGTTCCAAAGATTATTAACTTTGGTTCCACCGGTCTTTACTCCCATTTACCAGTTGAAAACATTGCTAGTGTAGATTTAGCACAAGCAAGTTTAAAAATTACTAAGCAGATAAACTTAGCAAGTTTTAGTGGAAATAGCTTTGATCTTGCAGTTTCAGATGCTATCAGCGCAAGTGCTGGTATTAATAGTGTATTCTACACACCATTTGATGCAGAAAGATATTCCATCCACTACTCTGATGGAACAACAGAAAAACTTACATCAGGTAAGTTCTCTCTTGGACCTAATGGTGATACAATTTCGTTCAGTGGTCTTGATAAGGCATCAGATAGTAATGTAAGTGTAATTGTAACTTTAGATAAGAGAAACGTAACTAACAAAACCAAAGATTATATCAGAAGTCAATCTTTGGTTGTATCTAGAACTAAGAAAAACAATGCTGCTGTTGGATTAGATACTAGTAGTTTCTATGGAACAAGAATTGAAGACGATCAAATTTCGTTGAATGTTCCTGACGTTATGGAAGTATGTGCTGTTTATGAATCAACTGATGAGAATGATGCTGTTCTTGATAAACTGACTTTCCAAACCGGATTGAATTTGGATGTTAATTCAATTATTGGTGAGAAACTAGTTGGTTCGGAAAGTAGAGCAATTGCCTACGTTCATGAAAAAACTGCAAATACAATTACATATGTACCAAAGAATGCAAACACCTTTATTGTTGGTGAAACTGTTACATTTGAAAGTTCAGCAATTTCTGCACCGGTGCAGGAAGTAACAAAAGGAAGTTATGTTGATTTAAGTGCAAATTATAGATTAGATACTGGTCATAGAAATGATTACTGTGATTATTCTAGAATTATTAGAAGACCTGGAAGTCCAACTCCAAGCAAGAGATTAACAATTATTTTTGATGCTTATCAAGTTGGTTCAGAAAACCAAGGAGATTTATTTACTGTAAATTCATATGCAGCAGATAGATTTAAATCTGATATTCCATCACTCCCAAGTGGATTAAGAGTTACAAATACTCTTGATTTTAGACCAAGAGTAAAACCATTCACTTCAACAACAGCATCACCTTTTGCATTCGACTCTAGGGAATATGAATCAACCTACAGATACATAATCACCCCAGATGAGGCATCTTATGTTGGTTACAGTTACTATCTGCCAAGGATTGACTTAGTAGCACTCAATAGATTGGGTGAAGTTGAAGTAGTTTATGGTGATCCTGCAGATGTTCCACAAGCACCTATTTTGGCTGATGATGCAATGGAACTTGCTGAAATCAGTTATCCACCATATCTCTTCAATCCAGATAAGGAACCGAGAATTGTCTTAAAAGACAATAGAAGATTCACAATGCGTGACATTGGAAAACTTGAAGATAGAATTGAAAATCTTGAAGAAGTTACCAGTCTTTCAATGCTTGAGTTGAATGCAAAAACTCTTGCAGTAACTGATGCCAATGGTTTAGATAGATTTAAATCTGGATTCATTGTTTCTGATTTCAGAGATAGATCATTGTTTGATGAACGCTTATCTACTATTGATATTGATAAGGAAAATGCTGCAGGTATTGCCCCTGTTGATCTGTGGTCAATGAATGCAGAATTAGCACTTGATGCAAGTATTGATGTTTCGCAGGCAGATTTATCACAAAATTTAAAACTTGCAGATTCCAGTATTCAAAAGGCTGGTGACCTGGTTACATTGAAATTTAGTGAAGTTGGTTATATAGAGCAACCACATGCAACTCATGTTGAAAATGTCAACCCATTTGAAGTTGTCACATTCGTTGGTGGCGTTCAGTTAGATCCTGCATCAGATAACTGGACTAGAACAATTTATATCAATGATCATAGAACAGAATCAACTGGTGCTAAGTGGAAACAAATTGCAAATGTTACCCAAAATGTAGATAGAAAGGTAACAAGAAGAAGATATAAAAAAGGTGGTGGTAGAGGTGAAACTGGAGTTAGAAGGTATGTCACCACAACAATTACAACAAAAACAAAATATACACCAAAACTTGAAGGACCTTCCAGAGAGTTTGATTATGTTGAGAGTGTAAAAGTAAGTGGTGAAGCAGATCCATGGATGCGTGAAAGAAATGTTTACTTCAATGCAAATGGATTGAGACCTTTCACAAAGCATTATCATTATCTTGATAGTCAACAAGTTGATCTTGTACCAAAACTTTGTGAAATGAAAATGGTTTCTGGTACTTTCCAGGTTTTTGAAAACGCTGATATTTTTGATTCTACTGGTAAAAAGATTGGTTTCATAAAACTCCAACGTCCAAACCACAAGTATGGTGATGAGACTAGACCAGATATTGGTGCAGGTCTTGGTTCTCCATCAGTTCTTGTAGAAAAATATCAGGTTGATCCATTTGATAGAGATAGACCTGCTCCAGGTTCAACTTACTCACCAACATCCAGACTTATAAACTTCTGCGTTAGAATTCTTTCTACCCAACAAAAGTTCTATGGATATGTTGAGAAAAATGCTAAAGTTGTTGGTAGAACATCAGGTGCTGTTGCACGACTTACGAATGTAAGCTTGATGTCTGATAATTGGGGAGATGTTATTGCTAATTTCTACTTCAGAAATCCAAACGCCAATCCAAAACCACCAATTAGAGTTAAGAGTGGAACTAAAACAGTTAAAGTTACTGCACTTCCACCAAATACTGCTGTTCTCCCAGGTTCTACTAAGTTTGCATCTGAAGCAATTGGAACATACAGTGGTTCTGGAACCATCTTGACACAGAGAACAAAAACTGTTGCTGTTAGAAATCCACCCAGACCAAGAGCGAAGAAAACCGAAATTGATGTTAAGGTAAAGGCACCTCACAGAGACCCATTAGCACAATCATTCACTGTTGATGGTAGAGGTATTTTCTTAACATCATTTGACTTATTCTTTGCATCTAAAGACCCCGATCAAAAGGTATTCGTTGAATTAAGAACAATGGAATTGGGAACACCAACCCAATACTTGGTTCAAGATTATACTCAGGTTGCACTGAACCCATCGGATATTCAAGTTTCTAAAGATGGTAGTGTTCCAACCAGAGTTCGTTTCCCATCTCCAGTTTATCTTGCACCAGATACTGAATATGCAATCGTAATTCTTGCTCCCGCATCAGTTCTCTATGAAATGTTTATTGCTAGAATGGGTTCCAAAACTCTTAAGACTAGCAACTTGCCTGATGTACAAAATGTTGTTGTTGGTAAGCAGTATATTGGAGGTTCACTCTTCAAATCTCAAAACGGAACTATCTGGACGCCAAGTCAGTTTGAAGATTTAACCTTCAAACTTTATAAGGCGAAGTTTAAGAAGAAGGGAACTTTGACATGGCATAATAGTGATATTTCACCAAAAGGAACAAATAGTGCAGCACTCACTAGTAATCCAATTGAAGGTTTACCAAGAAAACTTAAAGTTGGAATTAGTGGAACTTTGAATGCAAATGTTGTTCTCGGTACTAAGATTGGTGAGGGTGCAATAGGTCCAAGTATTACTGGATTTATTGAAAATATAGGAGCACCAATATCTACAATTGATGTTACCGATAGAGGTTCTGGATATGCAGTATCACAATCTGGTGTTACTGGAATACAACTATTCTCAATGACTGGTAAAGGAACTGGTGGTGTAGCAACAATTAATACTAATGCAGATGGTGAAATTTCTTCCGTAACCATTACAAACGCAGGTTCTGGTTATGTTGAAGGTGAGGTTGTAGGACTTACAACTTCTTCTTTTGGTGCTACCATAAGACAAGGTTCTGGTGCAAAAGTTACTATTTCTGGTATTGGTGTAACTGATACTTTCTATCTGACTGATGTTCAGGGCGAAAACTTCACCAATTCTGAATCTCTGTTCTTCTTTACTGATCCAACAGACGAATCAACCAGAACAAATTCTGGAGTATCCGTTAATGGTGCTTCCGAATTGGTTGATAACAAGTATAGTGGAAACGTATTCCGCATCAAACAATTCAATCATGCCCACCATGGTGGAAATAATAAGATTGAAATTATTGATGTTGAACCAGATACCACAAGAACAGTCACAACAGCACGATTCACAGAAGCAGATACAACTGTTGCAGTTGCAAATACTTCAATATTTGCATCCTTCGAAGGAATTACTACTTCTAGAGGATATGCTCTTATTGATAATGAAGTTGTTGGTTATAGTGGAATCAATGCTGGAAATGCTGGCGCAGGAACACTTTCTATCGATCAAAGATCATTACAGAATACTGTTAAATCGATTCATAACAAAGGTGTTTCTATCCAACCTTATGAGGTAAATGGTGTTTCTCTGACGAGAATCAATAAAGTTCACGATATCCCATCAACGGAATATTATGATGGATTATCCAATATTGATACTTACTTCTTAGAAGTTGATAGGTCATTGCAATCTCCATCTGTTAGAGATGCTGGTGCAGGATATCTCAACTTCAGAACTGAATCTGGTTTCGGTGGTAACACTGTTGGAATTTCGCAGAACTATCAGTTTAGTGTCTTGACACCACAATTCAACGTAATTACTCCAGGAAAAGGAACTGCAATTACATGTAATTTGAGAACTATTTCTGGAACAAGTTCTGGAGGTAACGAAGTATCATTCATTGATCAAGGTTTTGAGACAGTTACACTCAATAAACCAATTTATTTCAATACACCAAGAATGGTTGCTTCTGAAGTTAATGAAACTGAAAGATTAACAACTCTCCCAAGAAATAAATCACTCACTCTGAGAGTTGATTTTACAACTGAGGATGAAAACCTTTCACCTATGATGGATGTTCAGAATGCAACATTTATTCTGGGTAGAAATAAAGCAAATGATCCAATCTCGGATTATATCAATGATCCAAGAGCAAATCAAATTGATAATGACCCACACAGTTCTGTTCTTGTAACCAAGAAAATTTCACTCGCACAACCAGCATCAAGTTTGAAAGTTCTTGTTGCTGCACATAGACAAGAATCCGCTGACTTTAGAGTCTTCTATCAACTCTTCAGGGCAGATTCAAGTGAAGTTGAGCAGAAGTTTATTGCATTCCCAGGATATGATAACACCTTCGATGATGATGGTGATGGATTTGGCGATAGAGTCAAGAATCCTAACAAGAACAGTGGTAGAGCAGATGCATATGTTGATCCAAACGGACAAGATATTGAAGATTATTCAGAATATCAATTCTCTGTAGATAATCTTGACCAATTCACCGCATTTGCAATTAAGATAGTTATGAGTACGACAAATGAGTCTGCTCCCGTTAGATTGAAAGACTTTAGAGCAATTGCACTTGCTTGATATGGAAAAGAAAGATTTGATTCCCGTTGAGGGACATAGTAACTTATTCAGAGATAGAAATACTGGAGCTATCGTTAACAGCGATAGTTCTGGATATTCTCAATACAAAAAAATGAAACAAAGGAGGCAGACAGAACGGGAAGAACTTGATACACTTAAGAAGGATATTGATGAAATTAAATCCCTATTAAAGGAGCTTACTAATGGACCCAGATGACATCAAACTTGGAGCACTTTCCAAGCAATTTGCATATCAGAAACTCGCAAATGAAATTGATGGTTGCGATTCTTTAAGTACGTTGAAAGACATTGCCAAATCATACGCAAAACTTTACCTCAAACAACAGGAAGTTGTAAGCACTTTAGGACTTGAAGGAATATAAATAATTCCTAGATCCTGAAAATCTATCGTAAATGGCTGATATTAAGGTCAGGGTAGGTCAACAACCTGCAGTAAAAGTAATATCTTCGCTTGCTGGTGCCCAAGGACTATCTTTGGCTGAACTTAGTGATGTTAGTGCAACCAATTTGCAGAATGGAATGGTACTTGTGTACAACAGTTCTATTCAGAAATGGGAAGCAACGTTGGAACTTACACCAGGTGCAACTCAAAATTTAGACATCAACGGGGGAAACTTCTAAATGGCAAGTATTATCAGGATCAAAAGATCCTCAGGTACTAATAAACCGTCAAGTTTACAATGGGGTGAACTTGGATACGTAACAGGTATTGGTAGTTTTGGTGGTTTAAACCAATATAAAGATAGAGTTTTCCTCGGGGATGACGGTACTAACGCCAACCCTGTTGGTGGTTATTACTATACCTCTATGATGGAGCACCAACCTGGTGCTATTGCTGGATTAGCAGCAAATAATAATAGAAATAGTGATAGAGGTGTTGTTGCCGTTCTTGCTCCAGCAACAAATAGTGCTTTAAGTGGTGCAGAATCCCTTAAAGTTGACCAATGGAACGTAGATAATATTAGAATTGATGGTAATACAATTACCTCAACTGATACTGATGGAAATATCAATTTAGATCCTGCAGGAATTGGTAGTGTAAGAATTCCTGATGATACTTTCCTCAGTTTTGGTAATGATGATAATGCAAAATTTGAATATGATGAGAATGGAACAGACCAGTTCACTTATAGTGGTGCTGATCTTAGAATCAATGTTCCAACACAATCATCTACCAAAGACAATGGTGCTTTAATTGTTGAAGGTGGTGCTGGTATTGAGAAAAACCTCAATGTTGGAGGTCAACTCAATATTACAGGTCATACAATACTTGACCAGGTCAAGATTGCTGACAATGTAATCTCTACAATTCCTGGTGGTAGTAATACATTATACTTGGATCCATATCCCGATGGATTGAGTAATGAAGGAACTGTTATTATTAAGGGTGACCTGCAGGTAGATGGTACTACAACTACTGTCAACTCAACTCAGAGTACGGTCAATGATCCTATTCTCCATGTTGGTGATGTAACCAGCACCAGAACTGTCATGGCAGACGCCAACTCTGGCGCTACAGTCTTGACTCTTGATTCTGTTGTTGGCATTAACACTGCTGATGCAGTTGTTGGTACTGGTATTCCCAACAATACTACAGTCAGTTCTTATAATACTGGCGCAAAAACCATTACTATTAGTAATGCAACTACTGCGGGTATTTCAACTACAGCTCAGTTGACAATTACCCATGCATATGATACGAATACTGATAGAGGTCTTTCGTTTACATACAATACTAGCAGTGGTACTGGAAATAATGTAAGCGGTTTCTTTGGTTTTGATGATAGTTCCATTGCAGATTCTACTGCTGATGCGGATAATCATGGAACCCATGCTGATGATAGCAGAAGATGGACTTATGTTCCTGATGCCACTATTTCAAATAGTGTTGTTAGTGGAACTAAAGGTTTCCTTGATATCAAGGGTATCTACTATCAATCTGGTGATTATTCCACTGGTGGTGTTGTTTACTTTGATGATACTGGTCTTCAAAGATCCACAAATGCTGTTGCTTCACCGATTGTTGCTTCGAAGCAAATCTTAACTGCAGTTACAAAGAAAACTTTTGTACTGAGTGTAGCAATTACTGCAAGTGCTGGTGATATCATCAGACAAGACACAACTGGTGCTTATGGTGTTGTTGAAACTGGTGTTTCTGGTGCAACTACTGTAAGTTTGATTGGTATTGAAGGAACATTTGTTACTGGAACCAACCTCAGAAGAGAGGGAGTAGGCGGTTCTATTTCAAATCTTGCCTCAGTTCCAAATACAATCACCGACATATATACTAACAAACCCCATTGGACTTCAACTCTAGACGGGGGTACCTTCTGACATTAAATGGAAAACCAATCTGAAGTGGACGTGAATGTCCTGATTAAAATTTATAATTCTAAATTAGCAACAGTATCAAATCAAAACGTTCTT
>MDTE01100736.1_pt1 | contig 27566 bp, 40 predicted proteins | sample 811231 | NCBI WGS metagenome assembly MDTE01 (sample SAMN05326651, study PRJNA326480) | marine metagenome | isolation source: seawater | place: Indian Ocean: Red Sea | collected 2010 | reverse complement strand
GCATAGTGATATAACTTGGCTAAAGTAGGTCAAGTCTTTCAGGCTAACGTTTTTCAAACAAATTCCTTTCAGGGTGAATGGGGTGCTCCAGCATTTCAACGAAGTGTTTTTCAAACCAATGTATTTGATGTTGCTAGAGCAATAATAAAAATCATAGAGAATAGTCTTTCTGTAACAGATTCGGAAGCTAGAACGAGAGAATTACTTAGACTTGCTAATGAAACAGTTTCAGTAGAGCATTTCAAAACAAGGATAAGAGCATTAATTTATCATATTTCAGAAACAACAAGCGTATCGGATAATAGAGTATTTGTACGAGGTATGTTGAAAGCATTAGATGAGATATTAGAAAGTTCAGATGGTGTTACAAGATTAAGAGGTCTATTAAGAAATGTAGCCGATACAGAACAAGTGAGTGACAACCAAACAAGATTAAGAGGATTAAAACGAATAATAACAAAAACAGTCAATATCACACATATTAAAGGTAGGGTACGTGCAATAAAAAGAGTTGTAAGTGACACGATACAAATTGGAATTAAGGGTGTGTTTCAATCCATGTTCCAAGCAGATGTGTTTGGTTCACGTTCTATTAATGAAGCATTTAAACTATTAGGTAGAATAAAATCTGTTTCTGAAACAGAAGAAATAGGAGATGAAAGAAACAGAGCTATGAGTTTCAGAAAATCCATAACAAACACAGTTAATATTGCAACAGGTTTAGTACCATCAAGAGTTATTAAAAGAGTCATAGAGAACACAGTTACAGTATCTCACATCAAGGCTAGAGTACGTGCTATAACTAGATCTATTGGTGATTCAGTTAGTATTGCGTTTGCACATAACAAACTACGTGGTAGATTCAAATTTGTTAATAACACAGTGAATGTAATAAACCCAAGAGTATTCCAATCTATATTCCAATCTGATGTATTCCATACTGCCTCAGAATATGCGAAATTAATGGGAAAAATAAGATTGGTAAACGAAATACAAAACGTGGTAGAAGGAAGGTTATACTTGAGAGGTATGTTGAAAGTATTTGGAGATACAATTTCATTATCAGAATCTAAAGTTAAATTAGCATCAATATTAAGATTAGTGAATAAAACTGTAACAATAACAACTTCATCAGTATTCGCAAGAACAATAAAGAAAGTTATAACAGATGTAATTGAGGTATCTCACATAAAAGGTAGAATACGTGCTATTACTAGGTCTATTTCTAACACAGTGAATATAACATTTGCTCATAATAAGATAAGGGGTCTTAACAGAATAATAAATTCCACTTTAAGTATAGCAGATGGCTTTTCCAAATCGTTAGGATTTACTGTTGTTGCACCACTTGAAACACTTTCCATTATTGACAGTAGAACTGCAATAAGAGGATTGATAAGAACAATAGCAAACACAGTTTCAATGTCAGAAGGCTTCATAAAGAAATGGGTAAAATACCAAAATAACACTCTTAGTGTATCTGATAGTGTAACAACAATAAGAGCATTATTGAGAGTGAAATTAGAATCAATCAACATTGAACATTTGAAACGAAGAATAAGATTAATATCAAGAATAATAAACAACTCAGTTTCAATATCCACAGATATAACACGTAAAGTGGAAATAAGAAGAATGATTGATAAGACATTGAGCATATCTGAACAAAAGAACTATCTAAGATCCATAATCAGAGTTTTAGAAGAAACAGTAAACGTATCACATATTAGAGCTAGGGCAAGGGCATTAATACGAAGTATTTCAGAAACTCTAACAATCACATTCCCAAGAGGATTGCCTAACTACACTTTCAATCCTAACGTATTCCAACATGATGTTTTCCAAACAGGTTATGAAGCATTTAAGATATTAGGCATAGGTAAACGTGTGAATGAAACGATTAATTCATCAGAGGGATTCATTAGAGGAATGGCAAGATCATTTGTAGAAACAATATCAATACAAACAGATTTGAACTTTGCTAGAATATTAAAGAGAACAATAGATAATACAGTTGAAGTGTCACAGGTTAAACCAAGATTAAGAGCATTAGTTAGAATAATTGATAAGACTGTCGGAATAACAGAAACAAGAACAAGACTAAGAGGACTCATTAAACACATTGATAAGACATTGAGCATATCTACTGAAATTGCTAGAATAAGAACTATTGGAAAAGTTATTGAAAACAGCATATCAGTAGCAACTGAAATTGCTAGAATACGTGGATTAACTAGAGTTATCGAAAACACTGTTTCCATAACGCATATACGAGCAAGAGTTAGAGCAATAGTCAGAGTAATTGAAAACACATTAGGAATAACAGTAGGATATGCACAAATAGATGGAAGAGTGAAAAGCGTTTTAGAAACAATTCATGTGAAACTACCATCAGTCTTTGAGTCAATCTTCCAACACGATGTATTCCAAAGACATTATGAGTTTAAAGTAATTAGAACATTGATGAGAGTAAAGACAGAAATAACATCAGTTTCAGATGATTACACATCAATTAGAGGTATATTGAGAAGTGTGGGTGAAACTGTCAATATTGAACATATAAGAAATAGATTAAGAACTATATTGAGAGTAATTGATGATACAGTTAATATTGCACATATAAGAAATAGATTAAGAACGATAGTTAGAGTAATTGATGATACTGTTTCAATCTCTCACATAAGATCTAGGTTAAGAACGATAAAAAGAGTGTTGGGTGAAACAATAACTATCACAGATTTGAATTTGCCAAGAAGAGAGTTATTAAGAACTATTGAAAATACTGTTTCAGTAGATCATATTAAGGATAGAGTAAGAGCAATAAAGAGAATAATTGATAATACAATTTCATTAACAGAAAATTACAGAATGTCATTTGTAAGATCATTCACAGAAATTTTATCCATATCAGATGATAGATTGTTCAGAAGAGCCGTATTAAGAATTATTGATAAATCTTTAACAGTTAGTGAAACATTCCCAAGGATCTTAGATTTGAAACGATTCTTATCTAATAGTATTTCAGTATCAGAACAGAAGAATAGATTAAGAGGAGTTTACAGAGTTATCAATAATGATATAGTAATATCATTTGCTTCAAACAGATTAAGAACACTTGAAAGAATTATTAATAATACTGTGCAAGTAACTCATATCAGAAATAGAATCAGAGTATTAATAAGACTTGTTGATAACATAGTTTCAATATCAGAACAAAAGAACAGATTGAGAGGTATAATACGAAACGTAACTAACGTGTTAGAAATAACAACATTAAAGACACCTATTAGAGCTTTGGTAAGAGGAATTGATAATACAATAACTATTGAACATCTTAGACCAAGAATTAGATCATTAGTAAGATTGGTTTCTAACACAGTTGGTATCACAGAACAATACAATAAATTAAAACAAATATACCCTGTTATTAATGAAGTTATTAGTATTCAATTATCATACTTTAGTGCATTAGGTAAGAAATTTGTTATTAATGAAGAAGTTCAAATCACACATATTAGAGCAAGAATTAGAGTATTACTAAAAGTTGTATCAGAGGGATTATCTGTCATTCATGCGTTCTTCGTAAAAGTACAAAATGGATTGGTAACTCAAACCCAAACATTATCCACATATTGGACTTCTGAATCAACATCAACAACTGATTCTTCACAATCCACAAGCACAGGTATTAGTAACGAAAGTGAATCTACAGGTGATTCTTCACAAACTATAAGTAGTGGAGACACACAAGAGAATATAGAAGGTGGAAATTAGATATGAGTATGAATATGGTAGGTAGATCAACGGAATTCAGAGTAAAAGCTGGTAGCTTGATCACTTTACAATTAACTATAACAAATGATGCTGGAACTGCTAAAAATCTAACAAATGACGTTGTTTATAACACAGGTAAATGGAAGGTTTGGAAACCAGATGGAACATTAATTATAAATGGAGATATTGTGTTTACAGATAGAACAAATGGTATTATTAGTTATACATTACAATCATCAGATACAGTCATAGGAAATGCTGGAAATTGGGCTGGGGAAGTGGAATTAAAGCGTTCAAACGGCAATATATCAGAACAAACGAAAACTTTTAACTTTGTAATTGAGGAATCATATTAATGGCAAATTTATTAAAAGTATCAGGGAACACTTGTAGTGAATGTGGTCACAGTGATGATTCTCATAAAGGAGAAACAACCTGTGATGAATGTGAGTGTACCAACGTACTAGTAAAAAAAGAATAGGGTTATATAACACACTTACTAATACAAAGTATGTTAAAACTCGAAGATATAGCGAACGCTGTGTATTTTGAATTTAGAAGAGCACAATTAGATGCCATGAAAACAGAAAGATTGGGCAGTATTCATGTTTCAGATCTCATTAAACCATGTATGAGAAATGTGATTTATAGTAAAGTAGAACCTAGAAGTGGAACTACAACAGAAGATATGAGATCTCTTTATTTTGGTCAATGTGTTCATTCAAACTCACAATTAGCAACAGAGGAAAATCATGAGAAATTCCTTGCATATGATTATGTCAGAGATGAAGCATTAACCAGAGAAGAATCATTAAAAATACCAGATGAAGATCCTAGACAATTAGATATAATTTATGGTAGTATTGATGATTTGTTAAAAATAGATGGTAAATGGGTTATCACCGATAAGAAAACCACTGGTTCCATTGATTACTTTTCAAGAGCTACAGCAAAAGCAAGTGATTCTCATAAAGATCAAATAAATAGATATAGAGTTCTTCTTAAAAAATGCTATGATATTGACGCTGAATTTGGTGCAGTAATCTATATCTCAAATAGTATAGATAAGGAGAAAAAGGACAAACCAGCTATCATTCCATTCAAATTAAGACCTATTGAAGAGACTTTGCAAGATATGATAGAAAAATCAAATATCATTAAAAAGTCTCTAACAGAGGAATACCTACCAGAAAGAACAAAAAACTATCTGTGTGATGGATTTTGTCCTTATGCAACAAAGTGTTTTGAAGATAATAGGGAAAAATGGACGGAATAAGATACATTTCCCCTGAATGTAGATTACATGACCATGTTGAATGCCCTAAAGTCCGTGTTAGTCTAAAATGTGAATGTTTATGTCATAAAATTGTCGGTGAATGACAAACTTTAATAGTTAAGAATGTAACTGTTATATAATGGATAAGAAGGATGATATCTTTAAAATTAAACCACTAGATGGAAAAAATATCGTTGTAGAAGATAAGAGAAAAACAATCTCTCCATTTAATTCTGCAAAGCATTTTAAAGATGCAAATATACCAGCTTTATGTGACCAATGCGTATATAGGTCAATTGAAGATGGGGGTAATGGAAAATGCCCAAAATATGAAGCTGGGGCAGTATGCGCAATTAGAGAAGATTTTCTCAAATTCATCAATGAATTAGATACAAGGAACCCAGAAGATTTGAAGGCTATGATTGATATGATAGCTAAGATATCGTTTGAAAATGTATTAATGGCTCTTACTCAAGCAAAGATGGACGGAAATATCCCAGATAGAAACACAAAGTCTGAAATAAAGACACTATTAGATATAGTTAAATCAATTAATGATCTTAACAGTAAAATTGTTGTTACTGAGAAGCAAGAATACACAAAAGAGGGTGATATCTCTAATATCTTTAGACAGATTAAAGCCCAGAAAAGTGGTGGGAATTAATGTTAGGTGATTTAGGATTTACACTTATTTGCCTAGCTTATTTTGCTGGTGGTATAACCATAGGCTATTACATACCAAAATGGCGAAAATCAAGAAAACCTAGAGGTGACGGTAGATGGGATTAGGAGATTTAATTAAAGGAATATGGGACGACCCAGATTGGGTTTTACCTGATGAGAATGAGCTTACTAAGGAGATTGAAGAGTTGGATAAAAAAATCAGAACCATGCCTAAAAAATCAAGAGAAAAGACAAAATTAGTCTATACTATGGCTAATAAAATGCAAATATTACGATTAGTACTACATAAGAAAAAATTAGAAAAATATAGACCAGATGCAGAAGGTAAGTGGGTTTGGATTCCAGAAGAGGAATATGATGGAAGGAAGTATGAGTAATGGCAAGACCTACAACAGAAGAACTAGCAGAGAGACAAAATCTCATGCAAACAATAGCAGATTGTGCAGATAGTCCTAGTAAATTTAGTGAGATATTTCTTGATCATAAATTATTTGATTATAATAAAAAATACGTTGATTGTAAAGATAGGTTCATAGTTTATCGTTCTGGAAGACAGGTTGGTAAAACAATGTCAACTGCAGTTAAATGCATACATTTTGCATTCTTTGCACCATTGATGTTAGATACAATCAAAGATGAGTGTACCATAGTAATTGCTGCACCAACACAAAATCAGGCAACAATCATGTTTGACAGAATTAGAAGTTTAATCATAAATAATGATTTTCTAAAAGGCTATATAATAAGAAATACACAGAGCGAAATGTGGGTTAATTATTTAGATGGTAGAGGTGTATCAAAAATCATTACTAGGGCAACAGGTGAAACAGGTACATCATTGAGAGGTTATTCTCCTCATTGTATTATAGCTGACGAATGTTCTTTCATTAAATCTAGTATTCTTAAAGCATTCTTACCTTCTGGTATGGCAACTCATGCTAGAGTTTGGTTAACATCTACTCCTTTTAGTAAATCTGGGTATTTCTATGAAGCGTGCCAAAATTCTAAACCGAAAAACCCTGATGGTATGTGGAGAGAATTTCATGTCAAATCCACAGATTCACCACTTATTCAACAAGATCCTACATTCATTGAAGAAATTAAGAAACTTACAAGAGATGAATATGTCCAAGAAGTTGAGGGTGAATTCTTAGATATAGGTAATGCATTAATACCAAACTCACTCATTCAAGAGGCAATAGTAGATTTTAGACCAAAAGGGCAAGTAAGATACTATATGGGCGTGGATATAGCAAGAACAGGTAGGGATGAGACCGTATTTACTGTCATAGGTGTTGACGAAAATGATACAGTTTTTGTCGAAGATGTTCAAGCAGAATCACAATCTAATGTCGTTGATGTTTGTGGTAGGGTAGGTGAATTTGTACGAAATTATAGATTAGAGAGAGTATTTGTGGATGAAACAGGTCTTGGAGGTGGGTTAATAGATTTGGCAAGGGAGCAAGATTTGCCATGTCAAGGAGTAGTTTTCTCATTACAACAAAAAGCAGAAATGTATAAAAATCTAAGACTCTTATTTGAAAACCACAATATAAAACTAAAAGACATAAATAAACTAGTTTATCAATTATCATATTTGAGAAGAGAATACACAGAGACTGGAATTATGAAAATTCGATCTGATGAGCATGACGACTACCCTGATAGCCTCGTTTTAGCATGTAAAGCCGTTAATGCTGGTGGTGGCTGGCACGTTATGGACGTTACAGATGGTCTAAAAAAGGCATTATTCGGTTAACTTTATATATTAAATGTAGGCATACTAGTCATGGGTAAAAAACTCGACGAAGAGATTGAGCACTTAAAACAAACAACTCATCCAATAAGAGCACCAGCTAGATCAAGAATACCAAAATATACCGATTTGAATGATTCAAAAGCAAGAAGAAATGTGAGAGTTCAAGAAGCATTAGATGGGTTGGAGAGAGTAAGATTAAGAAATGCAGATTTATTTGATGATCCTGACGAAGATAAGGCAGAAAGTGAGGAAGAACCATTACATGAATTAACAGATGGAGAACTTAAAGAAGTAGAGAAATTAAAATCATGGGAAATATGGTTAGAAAAAGCACTAAGCGGAGATTCAGATCATATAAGAGCACCAAGAGTGTATGAAGAAGGAAAAGCCCCACATGAAATGTCAACCGTAAGCACTGGTTTCTCAAAAAGAGGTAAATTCGGTAATAAACTTACAGAAGAACCAAAAAAAGAAGCAGAAAGAGGTGCAAAAACAACCCAAACAGGTAGGAGTGTCAGTCAACATTTAAAGCCTGAATCAGTAAAACACCTACCAAAAGGTATAGAATTACAATATTTAAAAGACCCAGAACATGAACATGAAGGTGCTGGAAGTACACGAAAAATACCTAAAACCCAAGAAGAGTTAGACCAAGACTTTTTTAATAGAGAAGCAGAAGAATTTAAGAAAAGAAAGAAAAAATCATGGGAAATATGGTTAGGAAAGGCTAAAGAGGTCAAATTAACGGAAGAAGGTAGGAAAATCTTAGAAGAGGCTAAAGCAAGGATTAAAGATGAGCAAAAACTAGGAACTAGAGAAATTCAAGCCATGTATAAATCTTGGTTAGAAAAAAGAAAAATGCCTAAAAAAGATAGACCAGAATCACCAAATAAAGAAAATAATTACCAAACTCAACTAGATAAACCTATACAGTGGAGAGCTTTGAAGGATAAAACTTGGGAAAAATGGCTAAAAACCAAAGATCAGGGTCAAGGAGATGCTAAATATGGAAACCCACATGAAACAGGGATGGAAGACCCACGAGTTTTACAAACATCGAGAGATGATTTTTCATTAGAAGAACCTGAGGAAGAAGGCAATAAACCTTATATAGAAAGAAAACGTGAAAGTGATAAGGATGAACAATCTTAATAAGATAACACACACGAAAGTCGGAGATAATATCCACTACTATATAAATGGTCAGGAAGGACGTGGTGTGGTTGTCAAGATGAATAATGCCTATGTATCAGTTCTAAAAGAAACTGGTAGTATTGATGAAATTCACATCAATGATACATTCTTTGTAAAAGACATAGTAGCCAATAAAACTTGGAATGATATGACTTTGGAAGAAAGAACTGAAAATCTATACAAAGCACATGCTTATAGTCCACGATTCTTATCAAAAACTTGGGAAGAATTACCACAAGAACTTAAAGATGTTTTGCAGAAAACAAACATTGAGGATTCAACTCATGGTCAAATAGGTGGTAATAGAGCAGGCGTATCAACAGATACAGATGTAGAAACACCAGAAGACTATAAAGGTGAATCAAAAGATGATAAGAAAGAAGAGTTTAAACATGAGCATCAAGAAAAACCAACCGTAGATAAGAATAACGGTATGGAACAAGATCATAAAAAAAAAGAACAATCTGACGGAATGACAGAAGATTGGCGACCAACAGGTGGCGAATCTGACAAACAAAAAAATTATATTAATAAAGATTATGTAGCACCAACAAATAGAAGAGTTGCACCAAGAGCTAGTACAACTACTTGGCAAAAAATGATTGATGCAAATGCACCAAAAAAGAAACAACCTAGAGCTGTTGCAGATGAAAATACAAAATATTTTGATGATAAAGGTAATCCAATTACAAGAGAAGAACATGAGGCTTATGCAAATAAAGGTGAAGTAAGACCAGATGATTTATGGAAAGCATGGTTAGCACAAAAAGAAGGTGACGGTGCTGGTAACAGTGGAGTTAACTCACTAGAAACAACAGGTGTTTATAATGCAAGATATTCAGATGATAAAGGTCGTTATAGAGACCAAGAAAAAGACAAAGACGAAAAAGATAAAGAAGAGAAGAAAGAATGACCGTAGGACAACCAGATATTAACCTAAACACATGGGGAATAACTTATGAAGTAATTGATAAAATTTCACCAAAAGAACTTTTAGAAGGTTCAAAGAAAGACCCAAAGTCAAAACCAAAAAAAGAGAAAAAACCAAAAGAAACTTTACCTAAAAAAGAAAGAGCAAGAAAACTAGAACATACTCCTGAGGAAGAAGCAGCTTCTAAAGAACGTAGAGAGCATGAAAGGGCTGTTAGAGAGGTTAAGGAAGGAGACCCTGCAAAACGTAAAGAAATTCATGATAAATATCGTATGGAAGACTTAAAACAAAGAACTGATGAAAAGAGAAGAGGTAGAGAAAATCCCAAATGGACTAAATATCGTTCTTATGATGAAAATGCACCAGATTATACAACAGAACATGGAGCTGCATTCATGGCAACACAAGGAGGTCATGCTGTTACTCAAGAAGCAATTGAAAGAAAGAGAGGAAAAGAGCAAGCAGAAAAGAAAAGATCAAGATATTTAGGTAGAAAAAAGAACCCAGATAAGACTAGAGAATATAAAGAAGAAAAACAGTATAAACAAAGAGATGAACCAGTAATGGATCCAAAGAATCCAAAAGCAGCACAGGCTGTTAGAGAGACACAAACTGGTGGAAAATTTGGTAATAGAAAAGTAAAAATTCCAAGACATGCTGACGCTGGAGATAAAGCTGGTCATATCGGTTCACCAGATGTAGTTCCATCAAAAACAATTTCAGCAGCTGAGGTAAAGAGAAGAGCACAGGCAAGTTTTCCAAATCCACAGGCAAAAGATCGACCTAGTAATAGAGTTGATACCCCAGCAAAAGATACAAGAGAATATGTTACTCAATCAGTACAAAAGACATTAAATGGTCTAAGTTCACTTAGAATAAAATTAGCAAAAGATACAGAAGAGGCAGCTTACAAGAAATTCCAAGCTCATATGAAAGACCCAAGTTTGGGATCAAGACATGTATCAGCATTTGGTAGAGGAAAAGATCCTCAATCTCTTGAAGATAGAAAACAGAATGCACCAACAAAAATAACACCATCAGGTAGAAAATCTGGTCTAAATAAACCAGCATATGTACCTGAAAGATATAATAAGAAACCACAGGGTAAGGGTGTAACAGGTGATATTCAAGCAGCAAGTCAAGCAAAAGATATTTCAGCAGAAGTTAGAGCTAACGTTAAACGAATTAAAGAAGAAAGATCAGGTAGAAAACCTGACCAAGGAACTATAGCAAGAAGAGCTTATGCTCAAGGAAAAGATGAAGTCCCAGATAAAGTAGTACATTCTGATACTAAACCAGAACTATATGGTAAAGAAGGAAGACAATATCTTCAAGGTGAGGGAGCCAAAGAAGAATGGGAGAAATCACAAGGTCGTGGTCAAAAATATGCAAAACCACCACCAAAACAATCAAAGAGTGGTCACAGTGAAGAATATCAAACTAAACGTACAATGTATCTAGCTGGAATGAGCCGTCAGAAAAGAACTGCTTTTAATAAACTATCACCAGAAGAACAGAGAAAAAGAGTAATGATGACTAGAGGTCAAAAGAAAAAATCACTTGAAGAAATAAAAGCTGACTTGGATAGATTAAACCTTTAAATAATACCTTTATAAACTATTAATATGCGAAAAGATGACACACATTACTGTATAGAATGTAATGCCGTATTACCTTGGAGGTATAAGGGTAGGCAAAGAATTTATTGTTCAACTATGTGTCGCAAATTATATTGCGCAAAAAATAAAGAAAAGGAGTGATTATTTCTTTGTTGGGTATGTCGAGTTAGGAAGCTCGTTTTTATGATTAGACTTAGCATAATTTTCTAGTAATTTATGGAAAAGAACAGCGTCGCTTTCATAAAGATCTCCTGTCTTGGTCTTCTTAACAAAACGTGCAAATTTTCTGAAAAGCTCTTTATCTTCCCATCTTACACAGATTGTCGTATGTGAGTTACCAATTTTTCGTCTTGCCATACTAATCATTCATACAATTAATATATAAGTCTTTCCTCAATAACATCCTAGCACTTTTATACCGTGTTCAAATAGGCAATGATCATCTTTCCAAGGTGGTTGTGGTTTCTGATAACCATCAGTTCCATAGAGATAACCTAACATAAATTTATCTGCTATTTTAATCTCAAACACATCATCGCCAAAAGGTTCTAAACTTGGTGTCATTGTAGAACGAAGATATCCTTTTGGTGCATTGCTTTCATAATGTCCTAAACCTAAACCATGACCGAGTTCATGCAACACAATATTATATACAGTTTGCATTGGTAATTCTTCTCTTTGAAGATTTATCTCAAATTTAGCTAAACCTGTTTCAGGGTCAACACTTGCATCGTCAAGATTTAATACTATATTTGTATGCTGAACTGCATGCAAGTAAACAACTATGAATGTAAACTTATGAGAACTTTTAGCAAAATCAATACCTGTTAAACCTAATGCATCTGATCTTTCTTCATCTTCATTAAATGCTTCATATGTTAAGAAAATATTACAATGTCTATAATCGTCAGGTGTTTTATTCCAATGTTCGTGATAAGGAACTGTTGAATGTATATACATACTCCAATCACCTTCTGGTAAAAATTCTTGCATTTCTATTTGCCAATCAAGTATTGCTCTCCGTGATTCAAATTCTACATCTTTCCAATACTTCCAATCAACATGAGTTGGATTTGGTTCAAATAAACAAACATGTGGTCTAACATCATGTCTTATTCCAAGATATTCATATTTGTCACTATCTGGGTATTGACCAAAAGCTGATATAGCCCCAAAAAATGTAAGCAATGATGAAATGAGAATTATCCAAATTGCTTTTTCAACCTTATCCATAACATTTATAAATACGAGTACTTTATAAGTTTTAATGGGAACAAAGATAAAGGCAAAATTTGTTGGAGGATGTAAATCTTGTGGCGAAGAATGGAATGTAGGAGATGATATTTATTATCAAAAAGAACCTAAAGCCATATGTTCCAGTAAAGAATGTTTTGAAGACCAAGGAGGAAAGTTTAATCCTTTCAAATCACAAACAACTCTTGCTCCTTTCAAACAACCCATAATAACAAAACTCCCTGATGTTGAAGTCAGTGATGAAGTAAAAAAAATTACAGAGTATTGGGATCAGTTTTTCCTAGTAGCACATCATAAAACAAAAGCAGTTTACCCTGATGAAGATGTTAATGGAGATAGATTTGGTCAGATAAGATCAAAGATGATGGATCAGTTAATGGCTTTAATTAGAATGGTAAAAGAATAAGGTTATATAATACACGGTTCTATACTAAGCAATGAAAATGAGTGAAGTTCTAGACATTGACGGTACATTTGAACGCTCTACACCTTTAAAAGCTGGAGACCATATATCAATCCAGTCTTGTAAAGAAAAATATGTAGATGAAGTTCAAGCCAACTGTGTAGAAATTCAAACAACCGAAGGCTTAAGACATAGTTTTGGTAAAACAATAATTGGACAATTGAAATCTGATTATTATCAAAATGCAATTAAAGCTGGTCAAGAGAAGGACGCAAGCGACGGTGTTGAGTTTTGGGTTGTAGAAAAAGAAGCCGAAGGTACAGGCAGAATGATGCTTGCATTACAGCCTTGGGCTCCTAAACCATAAGGTTAAAATACTTCTCTCTCCTTTTTATTTTATGACTGATAAAACCTGCAATAAGTGTGGCGTTAAAGGCTTATGGTGGAATAAGAAACATTTTGAGAAGACAGGCAAATGGCAATTAATAGACCATAAAGATAAGAAAGGTGAATGGTGTGTTAGGAACAATGCACCAAAGATAGATGTTTTTGAAAAAACAAGTAAAATAATTCTATGTGAGTATTGCAAAGATTCTAATTTTGGATTATGTAGGTCAACGAAAGATTACCAAGCACATTTAAAAGCATACCATCCAAACAAAGAAATTCTAACAAATTTGGATTACATGTTTGGGCATTCAAATCTCCAAGGTGTCAATTTAGAATATTGGAAGTCAGATCCACATTATGAAAAATACAAATCTTTAATTCAATAGTTTTATATAGAAGTACTTCCATGATAATCTATGGTAAAAATTGGTGGCAGAAGTAAATCTTCAAAATCAATCATTGGTGGTGGAGATGTTCATGATGGAGCAAGTACAGCAGTTTGTAGCCCAGCACCATATAGAGCAGAACAAGACGATTATATTAAACCAAATGCAGTACAAAAAACGTTATTCAGTGCATGGGAAACGATTAAAGATAATCTAAAAAATAAGAAACCTAACCTATGGGTTTGTAATGGTGAACCAATTGATGGTGCAAACAGAAAACAAATAGGAGCACAATCTTGGACAACAAGTCTTGAAGACCAAATGAATGACTTTATAAAGTTAGCAAAACATATACCATACAAAGACATCCTATTCACAAGAGGTTCACTATATCATAGTGGTTTAGATGCAACTAATTTTGAAGAAGTCTTAGCAGATAGAATGGGTGCATTGAGATATAAGATGTTTGGAGGTGGTGGTGCAACAGATTATTTTGCAAATATAGAAGTAAATAATAAAGTTTTTAATTTTTCACATCATATAGGTTTCAGTAAAGGTTTACAAACAAGAGCAGCAGCATTGTCAAGAGAAATGGCAAATATGCATTATGAGTATGATAAACTAGGTAAAGTCGATGTAATAGTTAGAAGTCATGTTCATTATTTCTGTCATGTAGAATTCGTACATTCACATGGAATAATACTTCCTGCATGGAAGTACCCTGACGGACACTTGTTCCGAGGTGGTGTAGCAGGTACTACTCCTGATATTGGAATGGTGGAAATGATAGTTGAACCAAATGGTGAAATTCTAATTAATAAAATTGTAGCAGAAGTTGACTTGAAAGCCAAGGTGAGACATATATGAAAACAAAATACACCATAACTTTAGAAGATAACCCTGACTATTTAATACATAAGACTTATAAACAAAAAATCTTAGAAGCAGTGCCAAAAAATAAAACAACCACGGCAGCATTAGTTTCCAAGTCATTAGGATTCTCCCAAAGAAGAGCTTTAGCATACCTATCATTTTTTGAAGAACAGGGATTGTTTGAATCAGAGATGAAGACTATAAAACATCACAAATCTGGTGCATATTCAAGGACTAGAGTTTTCAAAAGATTATAAAACCATTTATAATCAGAAATAATTAAATACTAAGTCTTGGTAGGTCTCTCTATGTTCATTAATATTTGTTGGAAAAACGAAACAAACGAGATTAAAAAGACACTAGTTCACATATCGAAACTACACCCAACCGTTAAAGAATTAGAATCACAAGGCGTAAAAACTTGGTTACAAACCGAATAATACCCTCCCCTTTTTTATTAATTAACTTAAGTAACTTAATGTTATGAACCATCTTAATAAAATGTTAATTAACATGGTTCCTTAACTTTAGTAACTTAACTTAACTAACTTTTTTTCATCTCATATCATTTTTTTAGTTAATTAACTCTTAATTTTAAAACGGTGGGTTTTTATATCCCATGTTCATATCCTACTATATGCAATTCAATAAAACAACTACAATCTCAATTGGTCGAAACACTAAACCTATCTTTGAATCACTTGAGAAAATAAGACCAGCACATATGTCTTTTAGTTTAATGTTAGCATTAGCAGTTGAAGAATATGTCCAAAATCATGATGGAAAGAACTCTAAGATAACAGAGTTTGATTCAAATGCTATATCAACAAAATTCCCATTAGTAATGGCTTCTGTTGATAAATGGAATGTTTGTGTTGAGAGTCTATCAAATGATGAGATTCTTAAACTTCAAGACAGAGTTGCTCAAATCACAAATCTGGTTAGAAGAGAGGTGTCAAAACGAGTATGACAAGCACAGATTCCTATAAAATAGATGCTATTTGTAAAGGACTCTATAAAAAAGGCTATGTCGATGTTATTGATGGTTTAAGACCAGATTCCACTTTTTCATTCAATCCTAGTCTTGATGAATTTATTGACCTTTATCTAGAAGACCCTACTCAATTTTTAGCTTTATTAAGAACATCTATCTATAATATTCTTGCTGAGAAGAGAGGTAATGTAGATTTAATAAAAAGTGCTTTTAGTGACCTTAGAATTAAATTAACTTGTGATGATCTCACACCAATGCATGAGATAACATCAAAACATGAAAATGCAACTGTTACATTTGATTGTCAAATTATAGCAACTGATGCACCAAAAACATTCACAAAATCTGCAACTTTTATTTGTCCAAGTTGTAGTAGAGATTATGATGTAAAGTGTAATCTTGATAGGAAGATTAGTGTTCCATATTGTATTAATACTGCTTGTAAACACGCTAAGACAGAAGTTGACCCAAGGTCAGTTGTTACGGATGATGTTCAAACTTTATTATTACAGCAATTTATGGAAGATGCTGAGAAAAGTTCACCTGTATTACTTACAGGTAAGCTAACAGGTAAGAATGTTAGAACTTCGTTTGTAGGTCAGAGGAAAAGAATTACAGGTTTATTTAGAAGTACAATTGATTTAAAAAATAATGAGAATGATATATTCATTGATATATTGTCAGTTGATGATTTAGAAGATCAGAAACCCATAATGCCAACAGATGAAGAGATAGTTGAATATAAAGAAAAGATTAAGAATGGCGACTTTACTAAAACATTGATAAAATCATTTGCACCTAAGATTTATGGTTATGATGATATAAAATTAGCAATTATGTTAGAATTAGCAGGAGGTGTAAGAACTAATAAACGTGGAGATATTAATACATTATTAGTAGGTGATCCAAGTATGGCAAAATCAGAGTTATTAAAATTTGCAAAGACTATAACAACAAAGTCAATTTACACAAGTGGTAAAGGTACAAGTTCTGCTGGTCTAACAATAGGTATGGTTAAAATGTCAGATGGTAGAATGATTGCACAAGCTGGTGTATTACCAATATGTGACAATGGTTTTGCATTCATTGATGAGTTTGATAAAATGTCAACAGATGATAGAAGTTCAATGCACGAAGCTATGGAACAACAAACTGTTAGTATTGCAAAGGCAGGAATAGTTATGTCACTACCTACAAGAACCAGTATATTAGCAGCAGCTAATCCAAAATATGGTGCTTATGATATTGAGATAACATTGCGAGACAACATTAATATCCCTGCTCCACTTCTATCAAGATTTGATATGATATGGTTGATACGAGATAAGGTTCAACAAACAGAAGATATGGCAAAGGCAACACACATACTTAATTCCTTTACTGATGATTCAACTGATATGCATTATAATGAATCACAATTAAAAGCATTTTTTAATTATATCCGTGAGTTACAACCTCTTTTAGCAGAAGAAGCAAAATCTAAACTCTTACATATTTATGAGGGTATGAGAACTGCAAGTGCAAAATCACAAATGCCTGTAGGAACAAGACAGTTAGAAGCATTAGTAAGACTATCTATGGCTCATGCAAAACTTCATCTTAAAGATTGTATAGATGTAGAAGATGTTGAAGCTGTTGAAGACTTGATTAAAAAAATGTACCAAGGTTTTGGTCTTTCATTGGATACAAATATACAACAACAAATTTACTTTGATGATAAAAATACTAAACAACATGATGCAATAACAATCTGGGATGCATGTAAGAATGATGAAGGATATGTTAAACTTAAACACTTTGCAGAAGAATTGCAGAAGGCAGGAATGGAAGAAGAAGAAACCAAACGTTTAATAGATAGGTGGGAGAAGAATAATATAATTAAGTTGAACAAGGATGGAAGTTATGAAAGAATCTGATGAAATTGATGAGAAACCGCTTTTAACTGGAAAAGTTAATGATGAAGAAGAGGAAGAAACACCAGAAGAAGTTGACTTGAGTGTTAGCCAACTAGATGGTGTAGGAGCTGTAACTCAGAAAAAATTAGATGCATTTGGAGTGACAAATCTAATTGATATATGTGTTAGAGGCTCTAAGGAAATCTCAGAGATAACAGGTGTATCGAAAACAACAACTGATTCTTGGGTATTCAAAGCACAGAAGCTTTTAGAAGATAATGATTTAATTAGAAAATCAGATATGGGTGTATCAGAATTATTAGATTACCATGAGAACTTGCCTGTTCTCAGTACAAAATGTGAAGAGGTAGATAGTTTAATGGGTGGTGGAGTACGTTCAGAAGCCACTTATGAAATATATGGTGAGTTTGGTTCTGGTAAAACACAATTCTGTAATACTTTGACATGTGAAGCCATTAAAGATGGTGGTAATGTTATTTGGATTGATTGTGAAGACACATTTAAACCTAGACGTATTATTGAGATGTTAGTTGCTAGAGAAGAAATGGAACCAGAAGAAGCAAAGGAGAAATTAAATAATATCACTTATCTATATACGCCCAATACAGAACAATTACTTGGAACAATTAATGGATTGTCAACAACTCTAACAGAGAAAAAACCAAAGGTTGTAATTATCGATGGTGCCATTGGTCAATTTAGAGAAGAGTATCTTGGTAGAGGAACTTTGGCAGAAAGACAAATGCAAATAGCTAGACTAATGACACATATTAAGAACATATCTTTTTTCTTTAGATGTCCAGTTATTTTTACAAATCAGGTTCAATCAGATCCTGCTATGATGTTTGGAGACCCAATTAAACCGATTGGTGGTAACGTTGTTGCTCATGCTTCAACATATCGAATATATTTCAAGAAATCAGGCAAGAAGAGACTAGCACGTATGGTAGATAGCCCTGAACATGCACAAGCTGACGCAGAGTATATTTTGACCGAAAAAGGTCTTGTTGACCCTGAATGAGTAAAAGAGATATTGTTGATAAATTAAAGCGTGAAGTGGCTGCAATGCCTCAATTTGACTTAAAATGTGCTGTTTGTCACAGAAAGTTTGGAAAGTATTTCGTGTTCCATCATAAGAGATACATAACAGGCGATAAGATTTATTCTGATTTTAAGGATACATATGCATATAATGAATATGTATTACCTGTCATAAAAAAAGACCCAAACAGGTTTGCATTACTTTGTAAGAAACATCATAAAGTTGTAGAAATGTTGAAGATGTTTAAACCAGACAATTACGAAAGGCTTATTAAAGTGACAAACGAAAGTAGAAATGATGGGGGATTCAGATCTAAGGCAACCAATAGACGAAAGGTTCGTAGGCGAAGGTGAAAGAGCTTGCCTCACTATATTAAAATCAATGTTTGGTAAAGTATGTGAGTACAAACAACAATATCCTTTTAGTAAATTAATGTCAGACGAGTTCAAAGATAGTCTAGGGGAAAGGCAGAAAAAGGAGACTTTGGATATAGTTATTTTTAGACCAGAACAAAGGACTATAGTGGTCAGAGTTCAAGATAAACATCATAAAGGACTTAGAATATCCGCAATAGATTTAATCCAAAAACAAATGCTAGAATGGAATAATTGTATTGTTGTGGATTTATGGTGGGAAGAATGTCCTACTTTATGGGAAGATGTAGTTAATGAAAAATCAATAGAAGAGGTTTCTACATATCTTAGGAAGGCTGATTTAATATGACTCAGATATTCGTTTATGGAACACTTAAAGATGAACAGGTGAGAAAGATGGTCTTAGGATATGAAACTGGTGCAGAATTTGATGTCTTGGAAGATTATAAGGTAGTACCTCATAGTGTTTTTCTAAGATATCCTACAATTGAAAAAGCAAAGGGAGAAGGAACAGATGGTTATGTTTTTGAAGTACAAGATGAATCTATCCCTAAACTTGATAGATATGAATCAGGTCTTTATAAAAAAATAGAAGTAAAATTACAAAGTGGAACTATTGCACTTGCGTATATAGAAAATAAAGATTTAAGCGAGTGATTCGTCTGCCCACTGCATACAGAATATTAGACGTTCTTCCATATCCTCATCCATATCTTCTGATTCTTCATGTTTATCTAAACAATAATGGATAGTTTCATGGTTTATCGTTTTATATATATCTTCAAGAGTTTCATGGTTAGGTAAAAATATCAAGCACCTGCCTGTTTCAGAATAATAAATACCCCTATTCTCATCATCATAGCCATTTATCCTTAAATCCATCTTTAATTTTTCAGCCATATTGTTTAACCGAAAAGATTAATAATAAAGTTTTTTATTGACTTTATATGTCGAATATTGTTACTAGGTTCTTAGATTGGTATAATAGGCACCTAACTGAGTCATTAGCCATAAGCGCAGTAATTCTATACCTTCAAATACCTCACACAATCACTGCTGCAGAGTGCTTTTTTGGCGATCATAGTCATACTTATTTATTCGGAATACACCCAATAACTGATTTCTTGTTATATGGGATAGATTTACTAGAATTAATCCCAATAATAGGTGTTACATTATCAATAATAGCAAATATGAGGAAAAAAATTGGCGTGTAAAGAAAAATGTGACAGGTGTGGTTGGGAGATGAAAGAAATGACAACATGTCATTTAATTTGTCCAAACTGTGGTTCACATATGGACTGTTCTGATAAAGGGAGTACTTGGTAATGCAAACAAAAAAAGATTCATTTATTGAAACACTTGTAACTGTTGGAACTGGAGCTTTCATAGCATTCCTTATGAATTTGTTTATTTTACCTATGTTTGTAGATGATATATCTAATCAAGTTCTATCAACTGCCATATTCATAAGCGTATTATACACAACTGTATCAATGATAAGATCATTTATTTTCAGAAGAATTTTTACAAAATTCACAGAAAAGTATAAAAGACAAAGGTATGGTAGAACTATATGGAAATAAATTTTGAGACTAAGAATTTAGATGTTTCTTTATATCAAAGAATGATTCTTCATTATATTTATGAACACTATCATTATAAAGATTATAAAAGATACCAAGACCAAGATAAATGGAAGATTACCATAATAAGTACTAAGGATTTTGGTAGGTCTTTTTATTCTGGTGTTCCTAATGATCAATTGGATTACGGCATCCCTCATGGAGTTACAGGCAAAGGTACTATAATTTGCTATGTCACAGATAGTAATAACCCATTAATTATGTTGCAAAACATGTCAGTTATATGTCATGAATTAGCACATATGATTTTAATGGTATATTACCCAGATAAACTAGTATCACAAAGATATGATGATTTTTATGGAAAAGCAGGAGACCAGAGAAAATTCTTTAGTTCAGAAGTTCACGATAGAGCCACAGAAGGTAAAGTAAAACAATTTAAATGCCCAAAAGGATGGAGAAAAACTATTAATTTTGTCGGAATTGATATTTCGGACTTAACAAATTCTCGAAAAAAAATTAATTTAAGTGACTAATTTTCTCGTTAAATAAATTCTTGGTTTATTTCTTACCAAACCATTACAGCAAGAACATCTCTGTCTATGTAATTTGTTTTTTTCTTTCTGAATATAATGTTGTGGAATATATTTTGCGCATTTTTGACAATAGAAATGTTCTTCCATTCTCTTTGCTATAAAGCTATGACATATACCGTTACACATAACACATATAACGGTTACTACAATTTAACCCTTTTGATTTAAATATCTTCCATAAGGTTACTAAGAACATAACCACCTAACATAGCTTCTTCCACCAAATCATCCAATAATTTAGCAATATCATCATCATTAAGTCTATGACATCTGGTTTTTCTTATTGCTTCAACATCTTTATTCAAACCATGTGCATCTTGTTCATCACTTAATTTTTTTTTTCGCAGTTTGTTTGTTATTATTCTTATTGTTGAGAGAGTCGTATAATGCTGAATGAATTTCTCTCTATCACTTAAACTCATTTTTTTCTACTCCCAACAGCCCATTCAACATGCATTTGTTCATGTGCTTTTAAATAGAGATTTAATTCATGATCATTTCTGAAATTTATTTCTTCATATGAATCTCTATGCATTGGGATAAAGTGTTCATCTTGTAAGTCTTGTATTCTCTTTATTATCTTGTCTCTTATATTCTTCCTATTCATTTAGTAGCACTCAATACTAAGTGCTTAAATTGTTTTATAACCTTTTCGTTTGCCTGTTTCAGGCTAGACACATGAAGTACATTATTCTTACCTATAATCTCCTTCATGGCATTAGCAGTTAGTAAGCTTCCAACTGCAATACAGATAATCTCAGATGCAACTTTTCGTGTTGTTTTTGAAGCTTTCTTACATGTGTTCATGTAGATATCTCTTTTAATACGCACATTGTTTTCCATGTAATTAGGCACACCATCAGTTATGAAGATGAGAAGTTTCTTCCTACCTTTCATTTGTTTCAACTGCTTTTGTGAGTATTCAAGCCCTATATGTGTTGGAGTAGCAAAGTACTTTCTATCAACGGTTAGATATTTAACATCTTGTGCATTATTAATATCTGTAACTCCAACTTGCCCCATACCATTACTTCCCCAAATATTGCCTTTCACCTCGACGTTTGGTATGGATTTGGTTGATTCAAAGAGAGTTGCTAATAGGTTTCTAGCCAAAAATATCCTATTACCAGCCATAGATGTTGAACCATCTACAGATACGACAATAGAAGCTCCTAGAGCATTCTTTGTGTTTGACAAACATCTATTCAAGTTTGTGCCATCAATAAACCTATCTACATATTCTTCCACATCTACATCAACACCCTCAGTATCTATATAGCTTCTTGTTTTCATCTTAACTTTATTGAAGACTTTATTGAGTTTGTTTGCCAAAGTACTGTTCGGTTCTGGTTTCTTTGCTTCTCTCTTTATAATCTTAACATTAGCTGGTAGATTATTTGGTTTATCACCAGAGTCACCTGTTAACTTACCTCTAATTTCCTTGAATTCCTTCTCGCCTCTATCCTTACCTTCCTCTAGGGAACTCTTAATATCTTTCTCAAGTTTCTTCTTCTTATCTTTAACATATTCTTTATACTCATCACTATTAGCAGGGTCTAATGTTGATAATCTTTCACCATCTTCTATTTCCCTAATCTTCTTAATAATTTGATTAAGCTTACGTGGTAGTGGTTTCTCATCCTTATCTCTAGAAAATCTTTCAGGTGAAGGATCTACTTTATCTTGATCTTGACGAGGTTTCTTCTGTTGTTCCTTAGACCATTCATTAATATATGGTCTGAGAGAGATTAAAACACGAATTGCACCATACATATCCATTCCTTCTACTTTCTCAAGAGCTTCCTTGTATTCTTTAAAGTATTTTGCTTCCTCAACGGCTTCTTCGTTTTTGAAACGAATTGCTAGGAGGACATTAAGTGGATTATTAATATCCATTGCGTCCTTTTTAATAGTAGTTCCTAGAGCCTTTCTAGTTCGGTCGAACCTTTTTCTGTATGCCAAATAGACTCTCATAAGATGAGATTCTATCCTTTGGTCTTCTAGCACGTTGAACACACGGAACGCTAGACTTGGATTAGTCCACAAATTCCTATCACCGTGAGTTACGCTCTGTGCCACTCTAAAAGGAGTTCGATATAGTAGGTGTCCTAATTCGTGTAGTAGTGCTGTGTATTTAGCTATGTGTTTGACAGGTGGCGATGCAACCCACACATTATAAACATCTTCCCAGTCAGACTTTTTGACATTAACTATCTTATTGTTTTCTGGGTCAAGCTTTCCTAAATACGCACATTTATTATCATGTCCAGCTAGAATAAGGTTAATCTTTCCGTTGATAACCTGTTCTACTATTCTAGATGTTTTTACAAATAATTCTTTCTCTGTTAGTAATTCTTTATTTCTAGGCATTTATTTTCCTCCATTTTCTATATTCTTTCAAAGTCATTCTCACATTAATTGATCCTTTATACCTTTCATATGATTGATGTTTTCTATAATTATAACATTTAACAGAACACGTTATTCTATGAGCAGATTTCCGTTTGAAAGGCATTTCACATACAACACAGTTTATCTGTTTTGGTGCTGGTTTGAAAAACTTTCTGTGGTATTTTGTTTTTCTTCTATACTCACGTAAACATTCTTCATTACAGTATTTCTGTACTCTTCTATTAGGATAATGAATTATAGAGTTACAGTTTAAACATATACTTTCTTGTTTACGCAAGTTGTTTAAGTCTCCTTATTCTTTTGGCTCCACCATGATCACATATAGCACATAGTTGATTTTCACGCCAATGTCTATATCTATTAGGTTTCTTACATGTTATTTTACATTTTCTACATCTCATTTCAATTCCTCCAATTTCTTCTCTATTTCTTCAAGCTCAGAATCAAATCTCTTAGTATCTTCTTCCTTGCCTTCTCTATCAAAGAAACAATCGTTACATACAAAGTTCTCAGCATCATCATCTGATTCATGAGTAGTAATACCATGTCCTCCCCACGTAGTACTTTCTTTCGCTTCCTCTGTTCCTTTTTCTTTTATCAGTTTTTCCAATCTTTTTATCTCCTCATAGACTTCTGGATGAAATCCTTTTAATAATTCCAATTCATTTTTTTGTGCAAAGCAACCACATAGGCAATCACCACTAATATGTAGTGTATCATATACAGGGCTACGTTTAATACCATTCTCTATATAATATTTGTAAACCCAATCATCTTCTTTAAAGAAAATTGGAGAAACGAACCACATTTTTCCGTCATTATAGAAGTATTTATTCCATTTTAATTTTCTACGTGCTGATTCGTTTTTTCTAATTCCACCTACGATACAAGGATTTTCTCCAAGTGCTATTCTATCATATATGAATTTTCTCATAGGGAAATATTTTAAATGTCTCATAGTGACTGTATGAAATGCCTGTTTTGGAAATCCATAGTTAAGAACAAGTGCTTCATAAGAATATGATTCTCCAGCACTACCTCTATTTGTGTTTCTTTTACGGATTACATCTTCTGGGCTAACTATATGTAATGGGTATTTTCTTTCTTCACAATATTCTTTTATGAAATTTTTTGTATCATCTGTGCCAATACCTGTATCACAGAATAAAACTCCTTTGAATTGCTCTGGAAATTCTTTTTGCATTATATCTAACACGACACCAGAATCTTTTCCACCAGAAAAGGCAACATAGAAATCAGTTAAACCACTATCTATTGCTTCTTGCATTATTTCTTTTGGTTCTTTAGTCATCATCTTCCTCACACATGTGTGTTATATTAGCGTTTTCATCTTCAATATATTCTCCGCAAATGTTACACCAAACATTATCGTGGCAATCATCACAAAGATTATCTCTATGACAATCGCATAGTTTTTCTACTTCTACTCCACAATCACATATCATTACCTTTACACCTCATATCTTGTTAAAATCGGCTCGTTGTCACTATATATTGCATCAGGTGAGAGTGTGTTACCTTCATGGTTATAGTTATGATTATCGAAACAATTTTCACATATTTGTATGTTGTCTATAATATCCCAACCTTTGTATTCTACGTCAGTGTGGTTTAATGCATTCATTATTTTGATAATGAACCTACTAGTAACTTGTACTAGAGGTATATCACAATGCATACAATGCATATAATTATCATCATTATCAAAACCACAACCAGCTGAGGTTAAAGTATGAAGATAATCAGCACCAATACCATACATTCTTTCCGCACTTTCTTGAAATTCTCTATCACAGGTAAGTATTGATTCAAACCAATGTAAAGTTTTGAATTTTTCAAAGAAGTCACATAAAACATAATGGTTATTGGTTATATGTGGGTCTCCTACATATATTCCAGCACGTTCACAACTTTGCTCAATACAACTTCTACAGAAAAACTTATTCACAGAAGCACCAGTCATTCCATCATCTCTGATATAATTTTGATCACAATTAACACATTTTAATGTATCATCACCATCTCTGAAACCAGTGAACATATGACCACTGAACCTCTCATATGGATCAGTTGATGATGATTCTTCATCATCATTATACAAACTGGTAACATCTTCCATCCAATTTAAATATGTATTACTTTCTTCTATTGGCTGTGGGGCTGTTATATCTTTCCTTTCAACACTATCAGTAACATATCCTCCATCTCCATCAGGTTTTTGATATTTTGCAAACTCTATACTATAAGTTGCTAAGATTTGAGCACCACATTCAAGACATCTTCCTCTACGTTCATATTTTCCTGTGTTTCCCATTTCATTGAGACTTCCTCTATACCATCTTATTTTATATCCATGTGCGCAAACAAATTTTTCCCCAGTGGTTTTATTTTCACTCCATTGGTCAAATGTGACAATCTCATGTCCACAATCATCACTAAAAATATCACATGTTTTACAATATGGTAGGTGTTTAAATTCTTCACTCATTTTGATTCCTCCTTAAGTAATAGACTTCTTTCTTTTGAATACATTAGGCTCAAGTATATCAGATAATTAATAGTATCAACTATTGTATCTGTTATCTTTTCATCTTGAACTTTTGGTTCAACTGACGGATTACTAGTTAATGAAACCAATCTCATCATTTTATCAGAAATTCTAACTAAGATAGATTGACAAGTGGTATCAACTATACCTAACTGTTTTGCTACAGTTAGATTGAATAGAGTATCACCATCATTTTGTTGTTTTCTATTATAATCAGCACCTTTCTTTTCTACTAAACCTAGTGCTTTACCAGTTAAATACACATGCTGTGCTTTAACATCATCTAAAGTTGTCATTATAAATTCACTCCAAATGTATCACAGCATCTTATTCTAACAAGCTCTCTTTCTGCTGGGTCAGTATATTTAATCAAGATAACTTCTTTGATTGTATTCTGTATAGGCTTAGGATAATCTATACTATCTCTATAATGTTCAGTAAATTGGGCTATATCTCTTATTGATAGAGCATATTCCAAATCTCCTTTCATTCTAAGAGCATAAACATCTTGAACTAATGTAAGCAATGGTGTCTTTACAAGCTCCTCAGAACAGTTTTCCCAATCAATTACCTTTTCAATATCCTCATTCTTAGGATATTCCCAAGCATTACCAATGAACCTAGAACGTAAATCTTCCGTCATTGAATTAATTCCTGCATAAGTTACAGGGTTGATTGTCCAAACTATAGAAAGTTTACAACCTTTCTTCAAAGTGAAAGATTTTCCATTAGCAACTATAGATTTTCTACCATCACAAATAGCATTCCACCATCTTTGAATATCATGCTCTTGTGCTGTTGCATCATCACAGAATAAACAAGCATGACCAAAGTGATTTGCTACTTCTATTGCTTTTGGTAAAAGACCTAAGTTAAAGAAAGTTCCATCTCTATTTATTTCTTTACTACCTATAAGGTCAGTTTTTCTAGTACCAGAACCTACAGGTTCTTCAATTAATGGTATTTTGTTTTCCTTACAGATTGTATGGATAAGTAGAGTTTTACCCTGACCTTTTTCTGATTCTATAAGATATGGGAATTTTGCTGTTTTAATTGCTCTTGTAACTCTTTCAACCTCATCTCCTATTGACCTATATGTATCCCAAACATTTATTTTCTCTGGGTCATATTCATCAAAGTCTATAGGATTGATTGGAACATCTACAAAGTATCCCTCTTCATCTGTCCTATTAATGAATTTCATTTCTTTCTCCTCCATTGGATTCCAAATATTTATGTCAGTCATTTTCTTTCCTCCATTACTTTATCAAACATCTCATCTACAAGTGATAACCATTGTTTCTGCTTTAAGAGAACTTCATTATAATCCATAGCTTCGGCATTACTATTTCTCTTAAACTCTTTATTCATATCTTCAAAGTATTTATCTTCGTAGATAGCATAGTTTTCTCTAGAACAAGTCTTACAAATGTGATACGTGAAAAGACCTGAACCAACCGAAAGACCAGCCTCAGATGTATTTTTCTCATCTTCACATACATAGCAGTTAAAGAATTTTTGTTTATATTTCATT
>MDTE01164071.1_pt1 | contig 27575 bp, 15 predicted proteins | sample 811231 | NCBI WGS metagenome assembly MDTE01 (sample SAMN05326651, study PRJNA326480) | marine metagenome | isolation source: seawater | place: Indian Ocean: Red Sea | collected 2010 | reverse complement strand
GTCGCCGACGATGTCTCTTCGTAAATTGGAGGCGTCCGTGCCTCCCTGCAAGCGCGATCACGTCGTGGAGACGCTCGTGCACGAGGGTGGGATCGGACACGAGACGCACGTCGGGGAATTCATCGTGTGCAAGGAGTGCGAAAACTGCGTCGTCGTCATGGTGGTGTGCACGCAGGCGCGCGCGGGGGAGTTGATGAACGTTCTGACGCGTGCGGGCGTGGGCGTGGCGTTCGGTACGATCACATCCATCCCCGTCGCGAGTCAACGTCCCAATCCCGTCGCGCTCGTGGGGGAGTTTAAGGAACTCAAGGCGAAGGTCGAGGCGCAAGCGGAGGAGGATCTCGGGAAAGACCGGCAGTTTCAGCGAAAGTGGAACCGACGCAAGGCTCGATTGGAAAAACATAAGATTGAATACGTGACGACGTCGACGACGAAGAGCGTCGAGGAGTTGTTCAACGAAATCGTCGAGCAATCGTACGATGGATGGGGATTTTACATTTCAGTCATGTGCGCGAGCGTCATCGCCGGCGTCGGTTTGTTGACAAACTCCGCCGTCGTGGTGTTGAGCGCGATGCTCATCTCCCCGTTGATGGGTCCTATCTTGAGTGCAGCCTTCGGGTTGGCGATCGGTGACCCCATCCTGTTCTGGGGATCGGTCTTCGCCGAGGTCCGAGCAGCCCTCGTCACCATCTTAATGGGTATGCTCATAGGTCTCATCTACGGTCCGTACGCGGTGTCGTACGGCGAAAATCCCATACCGACGGGTGAGATGTCCGGTAGAGGTCAAACCGCGGGTCTTCTGGGTGGTTTGATCATCGCTCTCGCCTCCGGTGTGGTCGTGGCGAACGCCATCTCGAGCAGCGGGGTGAACTCTCTCGTCGGCGTCGCCATCAGCGCGTCGCTCTTGCCGCCGATCGTCAACTCTGGCATCATGATTGTCTTCGCGTTCGACGTCTCGAGTGGATGCTCGCGAATGGATCAGATGTGTACCTACTCTCGCAACGATTTCCTCAAGGATGCCGGCATCTCCTTCGCGCTGTACTTTATAAACGTCGTCGTCATCATCGTCGTCGCCGGAGGCATCTTTTACAACCAAAAAGTGGGCCGCTTCAGAGGCTTTTTGGTCGCCACGGAGACGCACGACCTTCTCGACGTCGCCAACGCGCACGTTCGCAAGAAACTTCAAGTCGCCACGGGCATCAAGGGCGCCGTCGACGATCGCGCCTTCGATCACATCCTCAGCGAAGTCACCCACATGGAGCCGAGAACCGACGTCGAAGGCGCGCCGGAGGACGGCTTGGTCGAGGGCTCCATGGGTAAAATCCCTTCCGAGCACATCTCCGACGAATTCTCGGTCCTTCGTCCGTTCGACGAACCGAGGGGCATCAAGCGTCCCTCGTTCGCCAAGGCTGAGGATCACAAACAGGTGTTCAACTGGGTCAAGGACGTGCACCACCTCATCACGCGATGAGACCGCCCCGTCGTCGCCGTCGCGAGACGACATCCTCGATCCATTCGCGCGACGCTCGCGACTGAAAAAATAAATCGCGCCGAACGTTAAAACTTACATTAATAACCACCCATCGCGTCGTGTATCAATCAACGTCCCCATCCGTCCGTCCGTCCATCCGATCGCCGTCGCGCCGACCCCCCCTGTGCACCACCACACCCATAGTCAACACCTCAATTCCCCATCGAGGCGCCCTCCCTCCCGCCCCGCCTCGGTGAAGGCAACCGTCGCGAGGCCGAGGGAGGGGACACACGACGGGTCATGACTCACGAAACCGAATCGTCACCCACCCCCCCTGTGCGCGCGCGCGCTCGACCGCGGTGCCGATCTCGCGCGTGATGCCCGCGTTCCGCAGACGACGACGCGCGCGCGCGCGCGATGGTGACGTCGGTGATGCCCGCGATGATGCCCGCGTCCTCTTCGCTCGCGCCTTCGAGACTCCGCGGGCGAGGACGCGGCGGTGTCGTCGCGAACGTCGAGCCACGGTCATCCGTCGACGTCGACATCGTGACGACGGGACGACGCCGGCGGGGACGCGGGGTGGTGACCGGCGCGATGCGATGCGGTTCGGGCGCGCGAGAGGGAACGCGCGCGAGGGATGCGCGCGCGAGGGCGGTGATACCTCGACCGGGGGCGACGGTGGAGAAGGGAATGGAGATTCCGTCGTACGAGCACGTGCGCGAGGCGTACGAAAAGGTCGCCGGAGGGGTGGTTCGATCTCGATGCACGCACTCTCGGTCGCTGAGCGCGCTGATGGGGATGGATATTCATCTGAAACACGAGTGGGAGCAAGCGACGGGGTCGTTCAAGGAGCGAGGGGCGAGAAACGCGCTCTTGGCGTTGGACGAGGAGCAGCGCAAACGAGGGGTCATCGCGGCGAGCGCCGGAAATCACGCGTTGGCGTTGGCGTATCACGGACGTGAATTGGGGATCCCGGTGACGGTGATCATGCCGTCGATCGCGCCGTTGACGAAGATCACCAAGTGTCAAAAGTTGGAGGCGCGCGTGATTCTTGAAGGGGATACCATCGCGGATGCCGCTCAGTACGCTCGCGAAAATTTCGTCGAGGCGGGAGAAAGGCTCAAGTACATCAATGGGTTCGATGATTTCGAAATCATCGCCGGTGCGGGATCGGTGGGGATCGAAATGCTCGAAGACGTGCGCGACGCCGACGCCGTGGTCATTCCTGTCGGTGGAGGCGGTTTAATCGCCGGCGTGGCGCTCGCCATCAAGCAGCTCAAGCCGGGGTGCAAAGTCATTGGCGTCGAGCCGGAGCGATGCGCATCGATGACGTTCGCGCTCAAGGCGGGCGAGCCGGTCCTGGCTCCGACGACGTCCACGCTCGCTGACGGTCTCGCCGTGCCCACGGTTGGGCCGCGATCTTTTGAAACCGTCAGAAACTTAATTGACGAGCTCGTCCTCGTGAGTGAATCGGACATCGCGCTCGCCATGTTGCGACTCCTCGAAAACGAAAAGCTCGTGCAAGAGGGCGCGGGCATCTCTGGCTTGGCCGCCATTCTCACGGGTAAGCTCCCGCATCTCAAGGGAAAGAAGGTGGTCGTCGCAATGTGCGGCGGTAACATCGACACGAGCACTCTCGGAAAGGTGCTCGAGCGCGGTCTAGTCTCCGACGGTCGTCTCGTGCGCTTCTCCTGCGTCGTGCCGGATCGTCCGGGCGGAATCGCGGGCGTGTGCAACAAGATCGCGGACGTCGGCGCTTCCATCAAGCACATTGTTCACGAACGAGCGTGGTTGGACCAAGACTCTCACTCCGTCCTCGTCGACGTGGAGTGTGAAGTGACGGATAGTTTCATGGGCGAGCGTTTGTATGACGCCATCAGCAAGAGCTACACCCTTCGCACCGCCAACTTTGGACCGGCGAACAGACCTCGAATCTATCCGGGGACGGGCATTCGTCCAGAGAGCACGGAAGCGAGTGGCGACGACTTGTCGAACCCGATCACCGCTTGTGACATGTTCGACGAAGACTGCACCGCGGTGTTCGCGTCTGAGGATGAAGAATAAATGCGCTCGCAAAATACAGTACACGATCAAAAACATGAAACATTCTGGCATTCTTTAGCACGGCGCGTGTGGCCTTGGCTGTAATTCTATTTGGACTACATCAGTTCCTACTTCGTGTTGCTTTTTGACTTCATTGCCCCACGTCTAAACTCTCTAACGACTCTATTAAGCTAGTGAGCGCACCCGCGCCGATCTGCTCTTCTATCGTTTCGCGAGCTTCCTCGGTCAAGGCTTTACTCAATGCTTGAGAGTTGCCACTGGGCAACACATGTCGTATGAGAACGCCTATAAACGTCTTCACCTCCTCCATCAAGACGTCACCGGTTTGCGCTGACGAATACATTTCAGAGAGTATTCCTAACCCGTTTCGTCTCATAAAGTCTCGCTGGCACGTTTTGCTATCGGCGATGACGACGAGCGTGAGCTCCAGCACTTCAACTTTTGTTTCCTGAGTCTCGTTTTCATCCAACAATCGTTTCAAAAGCGTTTCCATCCGTTCTCCCACGAATGTTTCGCGCACAGAAGGTACGATCAAACATATTCCTCGCAACACGCACAAACACAACCGTTTCTCTCGGTCGTCCGCGCTCGTCAGAGATCGACCGAGCAACGTTTTGATGACGTCCCAACTGCAGCCTTGAAGTGTCTCGCTGAACACTTCGCTGGAAAGCTCACCGTTTTTATCGTAGTGCACGTCGTAGAGGTACCCCAACCAATCTCGATATACTGATAACATCGCCATCACTCCCATTTCCTTGGTAACGCAGTGACCTAATCGATCGAACGCGCGCTTCCAATCGACAGAAATGTGTTCGCGCTCCAACACACCCACGAGAGTCTGCCATTCGGGTTCCCATTCCTGCGTGTTAAAGTGTCGCCAAAACGGCTCAGATTTATCCACCGTCGGCGGAAGATGATTATCAACCATCTTCACGCGCATTACACCGCGAATGAGCGCAAAGAATGTCGGTCAGTCCTCCTCGGCTGTCAAAGTTAAATCTTCGGAATGACGCTCGCCCGAGCGGAGATTTCGGTTCAGGTGCACTTGCTTTAGTCTACACTTTTCCAACGCGTCCATGCCTTCCGCTCGCGCGCACGCGGAGAACCGACTTTTGCGCGTACGCCACATTCTTGTGAGCTCCACGAAGAGACGCCGACGGAATTCTCACCGTCGACGCGTATCTGAGAGCTCGGACGTTTCGCGAGCGCAGTGTCCCGCGGCGCCTTTCCACGTCTTGACATCGCTCGGTCGAAACGTGGTACATACGCCGCGGGCGTGGTTCGTACGCGTCGGCGCGCGTGCGCGCGACTCGAATTCGAGTGCAGAAGGGCGTGAGACGGCGCGCCCGAGGCGGTGGAATCAGACCTTTTACCAACAATTCACTCATCACGACCGAAGGATGCGCGCGAATCGCGACGCACGAGACAAAGACGAGACGTACCGTTCACACGCACCGCCTGCGGTGGTTTCACCCGCACGCGGTGCGCTTGATGCGTGGTGAGCACCTCGCTCGGTGCTCGATGATTGGATACCTCGGGCGCTCTCAACTGTGAGGCGTCGGGGCGAATGGACAAACGGAGAAACGATTTATGTGAGTGAACAGTGTTTTACATGTAAAATCAACGATAATCTCTGCGATCGCGCTTATCTCTGCGCGGAGATCGCGATCTGGACCTAGACCTAGAGTAGTCACGTCCTCGCTTCCTCTCGTATCTGTCGCGCGAGCGGGAACGCGAGCGCGAGCGCGAACGAGACCTACCTCGACCTCGTCTGTCGTATCTATCTTCGTATCTATCTCCACCAAATCTAGCCCTACCTCGATCGCGACGATCGTCGTAATCGTCGTAACCCGGCGAGCGGCCGCGCCGGCGATCACCGCGATCCATCGGAGGCGGCGGCGGCACGGGCGGCGCGCGCTCGTCAAGCTGTCCTTCCTCAGACTCGGACGGCGACGCAGCCGCAGGCGGCGGCGGTCGACGAGACGGACGGTCGCGGGACGGCGAGCGAGACGGTGACCGCGGTGCGTCTCGCTCGCGGTCTCGACGCTCTCGCTCGCGGCGACTGTCGTACGTGCGATCTCGACCGCGCGCTTGCACGTTGTCGCGTTTCCCGCCCGCGCGCGTTCGACCAATACCACCGCCGAGACGTCGAGGCAACCAATCCTTGGACGTTCTGCCGCGCTCGACGTCAACGATGACTCGTCGATCCTCGATTCGACGATCGTCCATACCTCTGTACGCGGCGCGCATGTCGCCCTCGCGTTCAAACTCGACGAACGCGTACCCTCGAGGCTTCCCTTCTTTATCTCGCACCAATTTCACCGAGCACACGGCGCCGTAGTACTCGAACTCACGCTTTAATTTTTCCTCGTCAACGTCGTACGACAAACGTCCGATGAAGAGCGTGCGATACGGATCGCTCGTCGCGTTCGGGTCGTCGTTCGGCGCGTACGTACGCGCGCCTTCATCCGCCAACGCGCGCGACTTTTTCTCTTGAATCTCGCGCTTCTTCTCCGCTCGCTCGCGCTTCGTGATGATGGCGTACACCCCACTCGGTTTCTTCGCCCCCAAACCCGCCGGCGGCGCGCCCTCTTCCGCCTCTTTATCGCCTCCGCCCTCCTCGAACTCGCGCACCGCGCTCGCCACCCCGCCCATGCGCTGCGTCTTCTTCGGTTTCGCCGGCGGCGGGTACCACTTCATCGGTGGTCTCGGCGCGAACATCGGTAACAAATTCGGCGATAACCCGGTCGCGTGCGTGATCGCCATCCCTCGAAACTGTCCCGGCATCGGTCGTCCGCCCATCATCGGCGGCGGCATTCCCGGCATCATCCCCGGCGGCGCGCCGCCGCCCATCATCGGCGGCGGCATCCCCGGCATCATCCCCGGCGGCGCACCGCCCATCATCGGCGGCATTCCACCCGGCATCCCCGGCGGCATCATCCCCATCGCCCCTCCCATCGGCGGCATCGCGCCCGGAGGCGCCCCGAACCTCGCGCCCGGGGGCGCGCCCATTCCCGGCGGCGGTCCTTGGCGCACCGCCCCCGGCGGCGGCGGCACGTCGCGCTGCATGCCTCTCGAGTCCACGATCGTCCTCTTCGCCCGCGCGCACCGATCCGTCCGTCGTCGTCGCGCGCGTCGTCGACTCGCGCGTTCGCCGTCGTCGGTCGCGCCCGCGCGTGCCGTGTGCGCCCCAGTACGGGTTTTCATAGAGAGGATAGAGCGAACGTGAATACGGGATATCCTTGACGTGTTTTTTTGAAATTCGCGACAGGCGCGCGGCAGACGTCGACGCGCGCGCGCGAGCGACGACGACGACGCACGGACGCGCGACGAGGAGCGCGACGACGACGACGACGAACAGACGCGCCATCGAGCGAGCGTCTCGAGCGTTCACGGCGAGCGTACACGCGCGCGTTCGAGGAATTCATCCACGAGCGCGCGCGCCGAGCCGCGCGTCGGGCGCGACGACGACCGCGGCGACCGTCGCGCGCGCGGGCCCGGGAGCGGGGGGGGAGAGCGAGGCGAAGCGTCGACGCTCTGAGAGCGATATGAGCGGCGCGAGCAGAGCGTTTCAGGTGGTGGTGGCGGCGACGAGAGATGGTGGGATCGGACGCGCCGGCGCGCTGCCGTGGCGACTGAGCAAGGACATGGCGTATTTTAAAAAATTAACCACCGAGACTGTGGATAAAGACGCCGTGAACGCGGTCGTCATGGGACGGAAGACGTGGGAATCGATTCCGGGCAAGTTTCGACCGTTGCCGGGACGATTGAACATCGTGTTGAGTCGAAGCGGGACGCTGGCGGAGGCTAACGACGAAAATAACAACGGCGCCGAGACCTTGCCGGAGGGCGTGTTGGTGAGAAAAAGCATCGAAGACGCGCTGAACGCAATCTCGGCGAACGATAAGAAGGTTGAGAAGACGTTCGTGATCGGTGGAGCGCAGATTTATGAAGAGGCGCTCAAGAGCGAAAAGTGCGAGGCGGTGCACCTGACGGAGGTGGAGGGTGAATTCGAGTGCGACGCCTTCATTCCGAAGATTGATGCGACAAAGTACAAGCTCTACGGGCAATCGAAGCCGATTACGGAGAAGGACGTGAGGTATCAGTTCTTGACGTACGTCGGCACCGATCCGGAGAGCGGTAAGTTTCGTCCCAAGGCGGCGGAACTTTTGCCCCCGGGATGTTCGGTGAAGCACGAGGAGTATCAATACTTGGAGATGATTAGAGAAATCATCGACCAAGGTGCGGTGAAGGGAGATCGCACCGGCACGGGCACGATCTCCACCTTTGGTAACCAAATGCGATTCGATCTCCGCCGATCGTTTCCGCTCCTCACGACCAAGCGCGTGTTCTGGCGCGGCGTGGCGGAGGAATTGCTTTGGTTCGTCGCCGGCGAAACGAACGCGAACAAGCTCGCCGATAAGAACGTTCGCATTTGGGACGGCAATGGAAGTCGCGAATATTTGGACTCGATCGGTTTGACTGATCGCGAAGTCGGCGATCTCGGACCCGTGTACGGTTTCCAATGGAGACATTTCGGCGCCGAGTACACGAACATGCACGCCGACTACACGGGTAAGGGCGTCGACCAACTCGCGGAGGTGATTCACAAGATTAAGAACAATCCCACGGACCGCCGCATCTTGCTCACTGCGTGGAACCCCGCGGCGTTGAAGGAGATGGCTTTGCCACCGTGCCACATGTTTTGCCAGTTTTACGTCGCCAACGGCGAGCTGAGCTGTCAAATGTACCAGCGCTCGTGCGACATGGGTCTCGGCGTTCCATTCAACATCGCCTCTTACTCTTTGCTCACGTGCATGATCGCGCAAGTCTGCGGTCTTAAACCGGGTGATTTCGTCCACTGCTGCGGGGACACGCACGTGTACTCGAACCACGTGGAACCGCTCGAAACACAGCTCTTGTGCGAGCCGCGACCGTTTCCCATTCTCAAAATCAACCCGGAGAAGAAGGACATCGATTCCTTCACCTTCGAAGATTTCGAGATCGTCGGTTACGATCCGCACCCGAAAATTGCAATGGAAATGGCCGTCTGATGCGGTCCTGCCGACACACCGACGCATGCGCGCGGTGGATCCGACGGCGCGCGCGCGCTCGAGCTCGTCGAAACGTTTTGTTACACAGATTCAGATTCACACCACGAACCCCACAGCGTCGCGCGCCATGTTCGAGTACCTCGGTCGCCTCTTCGCCGTCCTCGATGACGTCCTGCTCCAACGTTATCACTGTAAACACCTCCCGCATCGATCCGTCGACGTTATCACAGAGAACGTTCGCGGGAAGACCATCATCGTGACCGGGCCCACGGCCGGGATCGGCATCGCCACCGCGCGCTCGTTGGCCAATCGCGGCGCGCGCGTCATCTTGGCGTGCAGAACACCGTCCAAGGGCGAGGATTTGGTGCGACAGTGGACGAAAGAGGCCGAGGCGTTGCGCACGGAGGCGCCCGAGTGTCGAGTGATGAAGTTGGATTTGGATAGTCTCGCGAGCGTTCGAGCCTTCGCGAAGGAGTTTCGCGACACGGAGACGCGTTTGGACGTTCTCGTGAATAACGCGGGTATTTTCGACATGTCCGGCGCGTACGTGTGCACGAAGGATGGACATGAACAGCATTTACAGGCGAACTTCTTAGCGCCGGCGTTGCTGACGATGTCGCTGTTGGACCTCTTGAAGGAGAGCGCGAAGGAGACGGGCGACGCGCGAGTAATCTTCGTGAGCAGTAAGCTTCACGAATTGTGCGGAGGATTGGATTTGGACGATATGAGTTTTGAGTGCCGCGCGTACGGTTCGCAGGCGGCGTACGCGTCGAGTAAACTCGCGGAAGTACTCTTCGTGAAGGAGCTCGACGGAATTCTTCGAGCAAGCAACTGCGGGACGCGAGCGTTGGTGTTGCATCCAGGAAATATAGTCACCAACGTCGTTCGCACGCTCCCCAAACTCGTGCAGATTGTGTATAGAGTGGTGATGAGGTACATTCTCTTGAACGCGGACGAAGGCGCGCGGTGTACGCTGTATTGCGCCACGAGTAAGGAAGCCGCGAGGAGCGGCACAACGGGGCCGTACTTCACCTCGGAGTGCGTCGAGCGAACTCCGAGCAAACAGGCGTTAGAGGCCGGTGCTCGTAGAAAGCTCTGGGCGTACACCCTAAAAACATTAGGACTATCTGATTTGTAACTATTGAGCTTGCTAGTTTAGTATTCTTGCGATGTGTTGCTGCCGCGACTTCGATTCCTTCCTTCCTCCTCCCACTGCGTGAGCATACTCGCCCAGAGCGACCGCGTCGCCGCCGCGGGTGAGAACGGATCAGTATTGGTATCGTTGCCGTGCAACGAACGTGCTGATCTCGTCGCCTGAGTGTCGTTCGTGAAGCTGAATAAGTTACTGGAATGCAGTCCAGTTGTACCGGCTGACGGAGTGACGTTGCCGACTTGCGGGGCGGACCATAAATCGTAATCGCGCACGCTACCCGCTTGTGAATGCGGCGGCGTGATGTCTGCTATAGTGGCCGGAGGCGTCGTCGTCCTCGGAGACATTTGAGGAGGTCCCTGTCTCGCGATGACTTCTGAAAACAAAGAGTTGTACGCATCGAAATGCGCTTCCGGGTTGTTGTCGTCAGCGATCGAAGTCGCTATATCGGAAGAGGCAGTGGATAGAGTTCTGTTTCGAACAACGGAGCGCGGGCGCAAAATCGCCGCATTCGGTGGGTTTTCCGTTTCATCAGGCAACGCCGACACTTCATCTCCCTCATTTCGAAGTGACTGAGGTTGCGATGCTTTTTTCTCGGATTTCACTCTCCGCTTTGGTTTCTCCGCCTTTTGCGCTCCTCTCACTTTCTTCTCGACGAGAGATTTGTCCGTCGGGGTGTTCTTCTTCGAAAGAGAGTCTCTACCACCTCTTCTGACGATTTCTTTGCGGGGGGTCCCGACGCGTTCTGGTGCAGTCTCTTCTACCAAAGTCACCTCCGTCTTGTTGAGAGCGGAATCATCACTTTGATGCGTCGGAGAGTCAGTTTCCGTCGGCTTCCGTCCATCATCAGAAGTTTTGAGCGCAGTTGTTTCGTTGACGGCAATCTCCGTCTTCTCTGGTGCGGCGGGCGCAGCCGTGAGCGTGACATCTCGCACTGGTTCGCTGAACGGCCCGACGACGGGCGCTTCGTGAGGCGAACCGGCGGGCGAGTCAACTTCTCTACGCGGAGCGGTTATATACACCGTAACGATGACGAGAAGCATCGCGATGTAGACGTAAGTATTCGTACCGTGTGTCACCTCGATATCGATGACAGAATTTCCAGAGTGACCGACGAGTTCGACGCATTCAAGAAGAGTGTGATCGTTCTTGATGCATATCGACGCAACGTACGTGCGCATTTTGGTGCGCGGATCAAACACTGTAGAGAGAACATCCATTCTCTGCTCGGGCTTCAAACACACCGCTTCACGTTCTACTTTGTACTTTGATCTGAATCCAGTATCGGCGGAGCGCTGATACAAGTTATTTTCGTCTACGCTCGCATATGCGCCAGCGGCTTTGACGTTTGTTTGAAACAACGAGTCCTTTGCATGTTTCGCGCCTCGTCTGCGAGTCCTCGTCGAATGCGTGAGCACCGGTAAAATGCGCACGCACAGTGTTCGAGTCGACGAAGGATTGACGACACTTATCGTGGTTTTGAAATCTCTCGACACGACCATCGTGTGTCCAGACGCATCCAACGTGCTTATGTCCTCAGAAGAGATTTCTAGAAAACGTGGATGAAAGACTTTCGCGGTGACTGTCACCACTTGATGACTATCCTGGGCTTCTGAAGAAAAAACAACACGTCCAGACGCTATAAGCGCACCGTCCTCTTGAAGTCTCGCCATCGAGCGTTGTAATTTCTCGAGGCTTCGCACGTCGATTTTGGAAACAGCTTGATTGACGACGTCGTCAATATGTGCACGCTGCGCACCGCCCAACGTATTCTTGAAGTGTGATAATTCGTTTCTCTGTCGCGACGTATCGAAAACAATCGAACCGATGGAACTGGAAATACCAGCCAAAGCTGTATCAGCGCTTGGCACGAATTCCAAGAAATCAGATTCAGTTTCGAAAAAGCTCGAGACACCAACCACGACTTCATGAGTACTGTGCACCATGACTTCATGTTTCGAGGAACCATCGATCACGCTCTGAAATAGCTCACTCGTTGGTACCGCGATATTTATGTCGCCGTCTTCACTTATCACCTTTCCATTTGTCGAAAGCATTTGTAAATGGACAACGGTTGAAACACCAAGACTGGTGGTGATTGCGAGCTCGGCGCGTTTTTCTTCTAGATTTTCAATGATATTCGGCGCTGCGACCAGTTTCAGCTCGAGAGATGCGCCCGATTCAAGACTTCCCTTCAAGACTTGCGTGCACACATTGCCAGAACTTTCTATGCATCCATCGATTTCGGATACTTCATCAGGCTCAATGTCGCCACCCGACTCCTCAGCCAACGAAAAAGTTGAGCCCCTCACGCTCCGCGTCCCCTTGATTATCAACGTGTGCACATCCAACGGAACAGGGTTGAGATTTGTGAATTTGACTCTCACTGAGCGTCTTAATCCGACGCCCACGATCCCAAAATTCACCGTACTCGGCGCGGTGAGTTCTCCGCTGTACACGATGACGGGTATCTTCGTCCCCGACAATGAGTTGTTATGGTACAACGTCAATGTTGAAGATGACGACGTCGTGTACTTTTTCGGTTGAACGTTGACCTCAACGTCAAACGACTCACCCTTTCGAACCGTTTTACCAACGACATCGCTCAAAAAAGCTATCGGAAAAACAGCGAGGTCCGTCAGCGGAAAGCTCCAAGCGTACAATTTTACGTCCTTGCTGAACGTATTCTTTATCCGCACGATTTTCTTGATTGCGTGCGCTCCAACGGGAACGCTCTCGCCGTATTTTCCCACCGGTGCTTGGAAGATGAACTGATCAGCGTCGTACATGAGATCCCCGTGCGTGACTTGCGCCGTGTACGGTATCCGCAATGGATGTGAAGATACATTTGTGTGCACATGAATGATGCCCTTAAAATAACCCTCGACGACGCCCGTACGCGTGATCCTCGCGACACGAACCGTCGTGAGCGGTGGTATCACCGTTCCTCTCCCGAATTTGATCGAAATCTCCCTGTCTGCGTCTTCAGTGAACATAGATCGAATCTCGATGGCTGTTTTGCGCGCATTGAAGATATGCAAGTGCTTCGTTCGTTTATCCCTCGTGTTTGCCATATCTTCAAACTCCAAAAGCTTCTCCACCGCGTGCACCACATCACGTCGGGGCGTAAATTCGAACGGCACGCGCATCAAATGCGGCTCCGATGAGATATTCAACGCAAGCGTGCCTTGGATGCTCGTGCGATCATCTCTGGCGAGAAACTCGTCTCTGCGTATCAACACGCGCAGACGACAGATCGTGACGCGCTCTCCCGCGAGTAAACTCCATTTCGTCACCTGCGTCAACAAGTCGTCGGCGTCGGTATTTTCCATCCCTTTTAACTTCTGCACCGATGGTTGGAGCTCCACCTCCGGAGTCATGGTGAACGCGCTCCTCACGTCGACGCGCGTCTCGAGCGGATTATGCATGACCAAATCGTACTCCACCGGCACGTCAAACGGCACTGTCTCGATCAACGGCGTAAAATAATATGGATTTCTATATGCCCGTATCGTCACCAGCTGCGCGTACGACCCTTTGTTCGTGTGATAAAGAATTGTCATCCACACCTCGCCTATGTCGTACGGGACGTACGAAAACGTGTACGTCCTACTCTGTCCCGGGCGAATCGTCTCATCGCGGTTAAAGTCCAGCACCTGCAACAGTTTATCATCCGTCGATACCCCGTGCACGACTAACTCTTCATCTCGCTGCGTGTTCGTCAACACGCCCTCCGTCCTCGTCTCTCTGAACGCCGCGATGCCGACGAGACGTATCTTCGCGGGCGTCACCATCACCGCACGGTTTCCAGGCTCCACCGGGCGCGATCCAGCGGACCTCGGCGCCGCGCACTCACCCGCGACGTCTGAACACGTGTTTCCACCGTCGATGGACGCGCGCGCGCCGAGCATCGACGCGAAGAGCGCCGCGAGGAGGATGAGCCACGACGCGCGCGCGCGCCCGCGAAGACGCCGCGAGACGCGCGAGACGCGAACGACGGCGTCGCGCGAGACGCGCGCGGGCGACGAGAGTACCATCGTCGTCGATCGTCGCGCGCGAGGCGCCTCGAGCGCCGCGCGGCGCGCGTGTGACGACGAGGATGTTGAGAATCGTCGGTGGGATCTTTTTCGCTCGACGCGTCGAGGCGGCGCTATTACAAAGATTTTTTATTGTTTCACCGGTGCGTGCGTCTCGAGACGAACGAGAGAGAGGGGACGTCGAGATCTACTTGTTTTGAAACGATTTAGCTACGCCGTCGATCCTGCGCTTGGCGAAACCGCTGGCGTCGTCGAAGAATTCTCGCGGCGAGACGGCTGGACGCGGCGCCGAAGGCGCGACGACGCTCGGCGCGGAGGATTCGGTGGTGTCTTCACCGCGTTCAGCGGTGGCGGCTTTTCGCTCCAACCGTTGCGCCTTGAGTTCGCCGCGCTTGGCGTCGACCTCGTTGGCGAATGAATTGAGCGCTTGCGCGCCGTCGTTGGCTTCCTTGACGAGAACGTCGACGCGGTCGCTCGCGTCGACGATTCCTTGAGGCAACACCGGTCTCATGAACGACGGCAGCACGGACGCCCCGCTGATGACGAGGGCGACGAGCGCTGCGCCCAACAGGTACGGGCCGAGCGACACGGCGACGACGATGGCGACGACGATGAGTAACTCCTCGGGATGGTCGGCCACCTCTCTGCCGACGCTCTCGACGAAATTCACCGCCTCCGTCGGGTGCGTGATCGCCATCCCCGCCCCGAGAACCACGAGCGCCGGAAGCAGTAAAAACTTCCACGCCGCGTCCACCGCGAGCGGGACGAGCCACACGGCGGCGAGACCGAGCGCGGCGGCGATCAGCGGATGCGTGAAGAGATATCCCATCACGGAAAACGTGGAGAACCCGTCGTCGAAGAGCGCCAACGAGGACATCGCCTCTTTCGCCGCGCGCGACGTTTCCACGATATCGTCCGCGTCGACCGGAACGATGAATCCTCGCGCGCGCGCGTCGCGAAGGCGCGCGCGAGAGCGCGATGATCCATCGGGCATCGGCGCGCGCGAAGACACTCTCGGAAGCGCCGCGCGCGCGCGCGTCGCCGATCGACTCGCCGCCGTCGACGACGACGACGACGCGCCGATGGACGATCGACGCCGCGTCGCGCGCGCGCGCGCCGCGCACGTCGTCGCGCGCGCGGCGCTCATCGTCATCGGTGAGGCGCCGCGATGTGTCGACGGCACTCGGTCGCGCGCTCGCGCGGCGTCGATCGACCGTCGGCGTCATGGTGTGCACGAGATGCGAGAAGAAGATGCGCGCGGCGGGCGGCGCCGCGCTCGTCACCACCGCGCCCGTGCGTCGAAGAGATCTCGCGCTCGGCGCGCGAGACGCGCTGGACGAACGGCGGCCGGTGAACGAAAACAAAGCGCTGAGCGCCAAGCGACGAGGGCCGTACGGCGCCGCCATCGGTCGCACCAAGTGCGCGGTGTGTAGGACGTCTCTGCACACCGGTGGGACGCACTGCAACGCGTGCGCGCACGCCAAGGGGGTGTGTTCGCAGTGCGGGGTGAAAATCATGGACACGAGCGCGTACAACGGACACGAGGACGTCGAGGATGGGCGATCGTCGAAGATTGAGGCGGCGAGTGGGGTAAAAGATCGTCGGGATGTGAGCACGGAGGATATCGAGCGCGCGGAGAAGCGGGAGGAAGAGGAAGAGGAAGAGAAGGCTGAGGCGAGCGCGGAGGCGGCGGAGGAGGCGGCGGCGGCGGCGCCGACGCCGACGCCCCTGGCGGGACCCACGAGCGCTGCGGACGTCGCGAGGGAGATGGGACAGGCGGTGAACGGTGGTCAAGTGAGCGGATGGCGCTTCGATAAGGCGAGCGGGTATTACTACGACGTCGCCGCGCAAGTGTACTACGATCCGAAAACGGGAGGATACTTTTGTTGTAAGACACAAAAGTGGACCATGCCGGAGAAGAAGACGCAGGCGGAGTTACAAAAGGGCGTCAAGACGGGATCGTTCAAGGATGGTACGCGTAAACCCGATAGATTCGGTTTGTGATCACAAAATGTCTAGATATAGCTCACTACGCGCAGTTCGTCATCAACCATTCCACGCTCTCCTCGACGTCGCCGCCGCAAGTATCGAGCGCATCCATGCAGTGCTTCTTCGAGAAGCCCATCTTCATGAGACTCTCCAAGGAGCCACCGCTCTCGACGACGGCGATCGTTTCGTACGCGCCGTCGTCGTCGCTGTCATCGCCCCGTTTCGCCTTCTTCTTACCTCGCGCGGCGGTTTTCGCCTTGGGCGTCCGCTTCGCCGGCGTCGCGCGCGCGCCCTTGGCCGGTGTCTTCGCCTTGGCGTTCGTCGTGCCGACCTCCTTGAGTTGTACGCGCAAATCCTCGACGCGACTGCGAAGTGCCTTGAGCATCGCGATCTTCTGTGCCTTGTTCAACTCCTCCGCCGACGTCGTCATCACGTCGCCCTTCACCGCCACCATCGTCTCGACGTCTCCCGCCACGGCGTTGTTCGCATTACCCATGTACCTCTGCGCCCCCAACGCGGCCGCTCGCGGCGGCGCCGGAAGCTCGAGCGCTTGCACTTCCTCCTCCGACAGCCCGTACTTTTTCAAATTTTCCTCTCGCAGCGCGTTCAACGTCTCCTTCGATCGAATTCCACCCTGGTTCGTGATCAACCCGTTCTTCCGCGTCACGTCCGTCAGCGCATCGTTATCCATGCGAATCCGATCGATGTCCAATCGCATCCCCGTGTACTCCGCCAGCGACTGTTTCCCCAACAATCGCTGCGTCTGTCCGTTCAGCTGTTGAATCTGTTTCCCCGGAAGCACCCCGCTGTCGACGATTTGCACCCACTTCCCGATGCCAAACTTTTTCAAACACGCGCGCAGCGCCATCGCCTCCTCCTTCGTCCATCCCGGGCTCGGCGTAAAGTTCCAGAGCGACCGCGCGTCACCGATCTTCGGTCCCGCGCCCGCGTCCACCATGATGATTCGAAATGACAATCGATCCTTCGCACGTCGCGCGTCGTCCACGACGGTATCGTCACCGCTCGACGCGTTCGCTCGCTCGTTTTCGTTCGTTCGCTCGGTGGTCCTCGACGTCCGTCGTCGTCCACCGTCTCACGCGCGCGCGTCTCACGCGCGCGCGTCTCGCGCGTCGTCGTCGTCGTCGTCGTCTCGAGACGATTTCAAATCTTCACGTCCGAGAACATAAATCGGACAAACGGAACACTCTCCGACAGGGATATTCCCCATGACGACGATGACGACGATGATGACGATTCGTCCGGGCCCGGCCCGCACTCGACGGCGGGCGCGCGACGACGCGATGCGGTGCGCGACGCGCGTCTCGTCGTCGGCCCCGTCGGCGTCGTGCTCCTTCTCGTCGTCGCGTTCGCGTTCGCGTTCGCGTTCGCGCGCGTCGCGTCGAGCGTCGCTGGCGGACGACGCTCGCGCGCAGAGCGCCGCGCTCGACGGCGTCGACCCGAGATGGATCGCCGGTATGGTTCGATTCTGGCTCGACGAGGAGTGGGAGCGCGGGGCGACGGTGAACGCGCGCGTCGGTGACGCCGTCGCCGCGTCGTTCGCCGCGCGCGTCGACGCGATGGACGCGCGAGAGGAGGAACCGCTGCAGCGTCTCGTCTTCGGTCTGGCGGAGGATTTGTTAGCGTTCGATTTCTCGGATACCTTCGTGAGCGCGTTCGAGGTGAGCAACAAGGTGATCGAGATGTTGATGCTTCGCGCGGGTATCGACGTGTGTTGCGTCGGCGAGGAGGACGTGACGAGGGCGGATCGATACGAGGCGAGTCTCCGCGCGTCGACGGAGTGATTTCGTCGCGATTCGATTCGAAACGCGCGCGCGCCGTCGACGGCGTGATTTCGACGCGTGATTCGATGTAATGTGATGTATAACGCGCGCGCGCGCGCGCGTCGCTCGAATTCGTCTCGACGCGACTCGGTGGTTTGATTTTTCATCGTCTCTCGCGTCCTCGTCCATCTTGTCTCTGCGCGCCCAATCTTCGCGACACTCCTCGACTCCCGCGCGAGACGGTCGCGAGAGTCAGCGATCGCGACGATGCAGCGATTGGTGGACGCGTCGCCCGGGGGCTTCCTCCGCGCGATCGCGCTCACCATGGCGCTCCACGCGGCGATCGATATTCGTCTGTACGCGGTGAAGGAGTACGGTCGGATCATCCACGAATTCGACCCGTGGTTTAACTTCCGCGCGACGGAGTACCTGGCGGATAACGGGTGGAAGAGGTTTAGAACGTGGTTCGATTACATGTCGTGGTATCCGCTGGGACGCCCGGTGGGAACGACCATCTATCCCGGGATGCAGATCACGGCGGTGTTTCTGTGGAGAACGCTCAACGCGATCGGCGTAAAGATGTCCCTGAATGACGTGTGTGTGTTCTTTCCGGCGTGGTTCGGGGCGGTGGCGACGTTATTGACGGCGTTATTGACCAAGGAGTGCAGTGGAAGCGGCACGGCGGCCGTGGTGGCGGCGTTGGTGATGTCCATCGTTCCGGCGCACACCATGCGCTCCGTCGCCGGCGGATACGACAACGAATCGTTAGCCGTCACCGCCATGTGCTTGACGTTTTACGTGTGGTGCAGAGCTTTGCGAACGCCGGATTCTTGGTGGATCGGCGCGCTCGCCGGTCTCGCGTACTCTTACATGGTCGCCGCGTGGGGAGGTTACACCTTCGTGCTCAACATGGTCGGATTACACGCCGCGGTGCTCGTCCTGTACAAGCGCTACAGCTCGTCTCTGTACAAGGCGTACTCGTTGTTTTTCGTCGTCGGTACCATCGGTGCGCTTCAATTCCCCGTCGTCGGCACGCTTCCGTTCACCTCCGCCGAACAACTCGGCCCGATGGGCGTGTTCCTCGGTTTCCAAGTGTTGGAGTATACCGAGCGCACGATGGCGCCCGGTTTGAGTCCGCGCGCGAAATGGCAACGACGCTTCCGAGTGTACACATACGCCGCGGTCGCGGCCATCGGTGCTCTCGTCCTCGCCACCGTCACCGGAGTTTACAACATCAACGGGTTGTCCGTTCGCGTCAAGAGTCTCTTCATCAAGCATACGAAGACTGGTAATCCGCTCGTCGATAGCGTCGCCGAACACCAGCCCGGGACATCAGATTCCTACTATCGCTTCTTACATTTCAACTACTTCATCGCGCCGGTCGGCTTCGTGTTCTCAGTCGTGCACTTTTTGTTCGACGGATCGGCGGGTGCCATGTTTTTGCCGCTTTACGGCTTGGTCGCCTATTACTTCTCTAATCGCATGGTTCGACTCATCATCTTCCTCGGGCCGGTCGCGGCGTGTTTGGTAGGAGTCTGCGTGGGGTACGTCATCGAAGACATGCACCGCGTCATGAAGTACGTTGAACCGGAAGAAGAGAAACCGAAAGCAGTGGAAATATCGAAATCCGCGAAGAAGAAGAAGAAGGCTGCCCAAAATTCTGCCGAGAGTTTCACGTTCAAGAGCTTGAAACGCGAAATCGATAGGAATTGGAACAACGCAACGGTCAGAAACATCCGTTTGGTCGCGTCTGCTCTCTCTTTGACTCTCATGTCGACCAAGATTCCGACCTTCTATGACTACTCTCACTCCATGGCGAGAGGCATGTCGCAGCCGAGCATCATGTTCAAGGGACAGTTGCGCGATGGTAGCACCATCCTCGTGCGAGATTACGTCGATGCGTACGAGTGGTTGAAAACTCAAACGCCGGAAGACGCCCGCGTGATGGCGTGGTGGGACTACGGATACCAAATCACCGGCATCGGCAACCGCACGTCCATCGCGGACGGAAACACGTGGAACCACGAACACATCGCCAACTTGGCTCGCATGCTCACCTCCGACGAAGAGAAGGCGCACAAGGTCATTAGGCACTTGGCGGACTACGTGCTCGTGTGGGCCGGCGGCGGAGGAGACGACATGGCGAAGAGTCCGCACTTGTTCCGCATCGGCGCGTCCATCGGCAGCGGTCGCTCCAAGGCTGTCGACATGAACAAGATCACGTCCACTTTCGGAGTCGACAAGCACGGGCGTCCGACTCCGAAGATGGCGGCATCTTTGCTATTCAAGCTCGTCTCTACCCAAGGTCAAGTCAGTCCCGAGCGTTTCAAGGAGGTGTTCACTTCCAAGTACGGCAAGGTGCGCATTTACAAAGTCGTCAACGTGGACGAAGACTCCAAAGCTTGGGTCGCCGACCCCGCCAACCGCATGTGCGACCACCCCGACGGGTCCGGTTACTGCCCGGGGGCGTATCCACCGGCGTTGAAACAGTTCCCTAAAATCATCAAACCGGCGTACAAGGTGCCCAAATGGATTAAGGAGAAGCGCGCCGCCGCGCGCACCACCGCCAGTTCCAGCAAGGGTGAACTTTAATTCATTTAATACGCGCTGTTTTTAGAACGTAGACGATGTGTTAGACTATTTCTCTCTTCGGCTTTGGACCGGCTTTCCTCGCAGATCGAACGTACCCGATCGCCGCGGTCGCCGCGCGTCTCCGTCGGAGAAGAGGTTGCGAATGCCTTCGACCACCGCATTGACGCGCGCGAGACGTCGATCGCGCGCCGAGCGTCCGCCCGCGCGCGGCGTACGGCCAAAACAAACTCCCCGGTCACCCACACACCGCTCACCGACGAAACACCGCTCGCGACGCGACGGTAACGACCACCGTGCGCGCGTAATCTGAAAATCCGTCAAATGTACGAATACGACGAGTGGTTCACGTACGCCGACGCCGACGGCGACGGTCGCGTCTCCGGCGCCGAGGCCGTGCATTTCTTCATGCGCGCCGGCCTACCCAAGAGCGATCTCGCCAAGCTCTGGGACGCCGCGGACCACGAAAAGGCTGGATACTTGGATCGTCCCGGGTTCACGTTGGCGTGCGCGCTCATCGGCGCGTTGCAGCAATACGGCACCATCACGCGAGACGTGTTCGAAAAAGCGATCGCGGGACGAACGAGAGATTTCCCAAAGCCGAAGATGCAGGGATTGGAGTTGCCGAGGCCGGTGAGGGAACCGGCGGCGCCGCCCGCGCCCGCGCCCGTCGTCGAGCCGGAGAGACGGAGAGAAGAACCGGGCGGATTCGACGAGGGATTCTTTAGTCAAGAAAACGCCTCGGGACAGTTTTCGTCGCCGCCGCGGGATGATTTCTTCGCCATGTCGAGTGGGGGGGATGATTTCTCGGCGGCGCCGGCGGTGGCGCCGGCGGTGGCGCCGACGAGCCAACCCGTCGAGCGGACGGCGTTCGCCGCGCCGCCCGTGTCCTCGGCGAGCGCCGTCGCCGACGCGAGCTTTGATTTCTCAGAACCGCCGCAAGCGGCGTCGCTGTACGTACAACCGACCGCGACGCCCGCGCCCGCGCCGGCTCCCGCGCCACCGCCAATGACGGCGCCGGAACCGGAGGTGGAGTGGCCCGTCATCGGACCGAACGATTGGCAGCGGTACCAACACATGTTTCTCGCCAATACGAATGGAAATCCGGACGGGCGCTTGACTGGACCACAAACCGTCCCCATCTTGCTCGGATTGAACGCGCCGAAGCACGTGTTGAAGGACGTGTGGGAGCTGAGCGACGCGGATAAGGATGGATGCCTGTCGTGGTCGGAATTCGTCGTCGCCGTCTACCTGACGGAGCAGGCGCGAAACGGCGCGGCGCCGCCTCGCGCGTTACCGCCTGGTCAGTTTCCGCCTTTTAGCATGACGGCTGGCTCGCAATCGCCCGCGCCCGCAGCTGCGCCCGCGCCGCAGATATCACAAGCCCCCGTCGTCGCCCCGACGCCGACGGCACCGATCGACATGAGCGGATTGATGACGCCGTCAGACGTGCGTCAACGGGCGCTCGCCGCGTCGGCGCCCGCGACGGCGGCGCCTCCGGACGAGACGTACGCGTACCGCGGTCCCGAGGTGAACGTTAACGCCATGCCCGAGCAAGATCGTGACTTGACGACGAAGATGCGCGCGAACGCGGAGAAATCCGATCGAGAGCTCTGGGAGGAGGAATTAAAGGAGCGACAAAACAATCTGAGCGCCACCGCCGCCAAGGAAGTCTTGGCCAATCTCGGCATGTTCGTGCGCAAGTGCGAGACCAATCTCACCGAGGCGTCGTCCCGCGCGCGCGCCGCCGAGGCGCAGGTGAACGATTATCGTCAAAAATGCGACGTTCTGCGCGCACGCGTGGAGGAACTCGCGAGTGAACTCGACGAACACGCGGGTCGAATCAGCGAGCGGGGCGTCGAGTACGAAGAATTGAGCGCGCGGTACGCCGAGCTCGAAAAGCGTCACGAGGAGCTCACGCGGTCGTCCGGAGGGAACGATTCGACGTCATCGCGGGACGTCGGTGCGTTGCGGGCGAAGATTGAGGAGAAGGAGGCACAGATCGCGGCGGAGGAGTCGCGCGCGCGTCGAGCCGCGGCGAGCGCGAGCGCGGAGACGGCGGCGAGACCGAAACCGAAACCGGAGGCCGCTCTCATGGATTTCGGTCTAGACCCTTTGATAAACGCGCCGACGAGCGCGCCCGTCGCCTCGGCGTCCGCGCCGACGACGACATCGTCACCCGACGCCGCGGCGAAGACCGCGTTCGATGAATGGGGCAACTGGGGCGTCTCGGCGCGCGAGGAGACGCCGGCGGCGGCGACGACGACGCGTCGCCGAGACGCGCCGTCCGAGATCCCAGCCGTCGCCGCCGCGCTCGACACGAGCGACGGTGGATTCTTCGACGCCATCGACGCTCCACCGCCTCCATCCACCACCGTCACCACCCCCGCCCCGATTCCCCGCGCGCGCTCGCCGCCCGCCGACGGCGACGCGTCCTTCGACGATCCCTTCGGCGCGCCGCCCCCGACGCCGCCCGACGTCGACGCCTCCTTCGACGATCCCTTCGGCCCCGCCCCATCTCCGGGTCCGACGCCCCCTCGACGTTCGGTATCCCTCGACGTCGACCCTTTCGCCGCGTGACGGCGTCTCCGCGAGTGACAAATGTTTCTCCTCGCCGATGAATGAAATCGTACTAATCATTCCTCGTCGCGCCTCTTCGCTCGCGCGCGATGCTGAAAAAACTCGCGAGTCGAAAGCACGCGAAGGACCGCGTCGTCGCGTTCGTCGTCACCGTGCGCGCGCTCGAGCCATGGGCGCGCGGGGCGCGACCTCGACGCGTCTGCATCGGATGGGAACGAGGGGCGTCGAGGCGCGGGACGACGGCGGTGCGCGAGGCCTCGATCGCGAACGACGGCGCGAACGCGAGGTACGCGTTCGAGGAGTCGTTCACGATCGAGGCGACGATGCAAAAGACGGGGAAAGGGAGGGCGTATAAACCCAAGGGATTGACGTTTTTCGTGCTGGCGTTGCCGGAAAACGCCGAGAGAGGGACGCGCGTGGAGACGCAGACGGTGGGGGGGTGCTCGGTGGATCTGGCGCGATTCGTGGAGTGTGTCGATGGGGTCACGGAGTTCTTGGACGTGGATTGCGCGGATGACGTGAGGCGTGCGGTCGGGACGCCGAGATTGATGATTTCGGTTCGTTCGTCGGGGTTGAACGGAACGGCGACGCATCCGGGGTACGAGAGCGATGCCGTGTCGACGGCGTCGCATTCGATGCAGGCGGAATCTGAACAAACGGTGTCAGGGTATCAATGGGCGGCGTCGAGGTTTCAAACGGAGCCGTCGACGAGCGTGGGCGCGGGACAAGACGAGGTGGCGGCGTTGACGAGCATGGCGAGCATGTTCAAAAAGCGCGGAGCGGTCGAGGAAGACACCGACGCGAGTGAAGAGCGCGTTGAACCGCAGGAACCGAGTCGACCCGTTGAATTCGAATCCGCCGAGGCTGTCGAGGCGAGAAGCGAGCTGTTTGGCGCGGCGAGGGCGCAGGAACAACCAGTCGAGGAACCGCCGACGCCGCCGGAGGAAGATCCGGAACTGGACGCGGCGCGCAACGAGCTGTTCGGCGCGTTCGCACCCCAGGAACAACCTGTTTCGCCGCGCGCACCGCAAGGCACAGTGGATTCCGACGGTTTTCTGCTGGATTCTGATCTCGAATCTGACGTCGAAGCGGAAGAAGCGACCTCCGAGTTTACGCAGCCGCCGGCGGCGGACGCGTTTGAAAAGGAACGCGTCGCCGCGGGGGAGGCTCGAGCTCAAGCGGAAGAAGATGCCTTGGCCGCTCGCATAGAGGCCGACCGCAAGCGTACCGAGGAGGAAGAGAGCGCGCGCGCGCAGGAAGCGCAGTTGCAAGCCCAGCGCATGGAAGAAGAAAGAATTCGCGAGGAGGAAGAGAAACGTTTCGCGTTGATTGAAGCCGAGCGCATCAAGGCTGAAGAAGAAGCGAGAAGGCTCGCGGAGGAGAGTTCCTTTGCAGCGCATCAAGAAGAGGAAGGGGAGCGCCGTCGCGTCGAGGAAGAAGCCATGCAAGCCGCGCAAGCCGAAGAGGAGCGCCGACTCGCGGAAGAGGAAGCCATGCGTGTCGCGCAAGCCGAGGAGCGCCGACTCGCGGAAGAGGAAGCCATGCGTGTCGCGCAAGCCGAAGAGGAGCGCCGACTCGCGGAAGAGGAAGCCATGCGTGTCGCACAAGCCGAAGAGGAACGTCGTTTGGCCGAAGAGGAGGCGATGCGAGTGGCTCAAGCGGAAGAAGAGCGTCGACTCGCGGAACTTCGGGCCGAAGAAGAGCGTCTGTGGGCTCTGGAAGCGGAGGCTGAGAGAAAGCGACTCGAAGAGGTAGAAAAGTCCCGCGTGGCACAGGAAGCAGCAGACGCGGCTCGAGCGGAGGAAGAGCGCATTCGCATGGAAAACGTTCGAATCACGGAACACGAAGCTCGATTACAGGAGGAGCGAGAGCAACAGATGGAAGCGAACGCCAAGGCAGCGGAGCGCGATGTGGACGCGTATGCCGAAGCTGTTCTCGCCGAGGAAGCGAACACGATGTTGTTTTCCGACTCTCCGTCTAAAGGCACGACTGGCTTTAGAACCCCGATGGGCACGGAGACGGATGCCTTCTACACTCCGGCGACGAGACGCACTCGTTTCGCCGACTCTCTCATGAAACCTAGCGTCAACCGATTGGTTGAGGACGAAATCGTGAGCATGTCTATTTCAGACGTTCTCATCCACGGTGTCGCCGAGAATATCGAGTTCACCACCGCACTTAGCTTGCAAGAGCGCATCGCGGCGGTGCGCGGGAGCAAAGGTCTGGACGCCAGTCAACTCGAGTTTAACAGGATCATGGATGCGTTCGGAGTGGCCATCAAGGGAGCGATGTCCAATCCGGCGCGTCTACTGTTCCTTTGCGCTCAACTCATCGCGCTTCGCGTGTCGCTGGCGACGATGGATGACATCGAAACCCGCGATGTGCTCGAACTCGAAGTGCTTGCGCGCAACTGCGCGTTTGACTCGCTCTGGTCAACCACGTTCGGTGCCGCGCTTTGCCCGAGCGAGGCCACTCTCGGTCTTCTCAACTTGAAAACACATCTCAACGGCGACGGAGAGCGCATAGGCCGCGCTTGGGCCGCCCTCTTCCAATTCGCCAAGGCGCGACTCGGTTACGATGCGGTCGCAAACGCCGAAGAAAAAGGCAACTCCACGAAACCTCTGTTGGCGGAGCTTCAGCTCGACATTCTCAGAGATTTGATCTTGAGGCTCGACGAGGCTGTCTTGAACATTCTTATCAACCCCACGGGCGACGAAAGGGTGAACGTCATGATACCGGGCGGTGGCGCGCTCACGTTCGCCGCCGGAGCGGAATTAAAGCGCGCCATTTCGGCGCTCGTCAGCGCGGCGAAAGAGCTTAACATTGCCGGCACACCAGAGACCATCATTCCGAAACTCAGAGCCACCGCCGACGTGTGTATGATCCCCAAGGATGCGTTGGTCGATTCCAAACTCCGTGCGGACATCGTCGGCGGTAAAATCACCGCGAAGGAACTCGCGGCTGTCGTGTCGCGATTCCGACCGGACGACTTTGCGCCGCAACCGGTCGATCCCGACGTCATCTCCGCCGTCGTCGCCGCCGCGGCGAACGACGACAAGAGCGACGAAAGCGCGTCCAACATCGAGCCGTTCGTCCCCGTGAGCACGAGCGGCGCGCCGTGGGTCGCCAATCTCGCTCGCGCGCTCGCCGAGCACGATTCGGCGAGTCTCTCTCGCCGAGTCCCCGGTCCGAGCGCGCACGCGTCTCGCTGGTCCATCGTCGCCGACGTCCTCAATGGCGACGACACCGCGTGAAGCGATCATCTCGTACCATCGTTCTCGCTCGCGACGTCTTCAACCGTAGTCTCTGTAGCACGTTTCTGAGCGCGTTCCCTTTTCCGTCCCTACCCAGAGTAATCTTAATCTCGCTTCGCGCGTCACTCCGCGTCCGCGCACGACGCGTCACGGCGCCCATGAACGTCTACCCGAAGAAGAAATGGGAACCCGAACTCCGCGCCGCGTGCGCGCGCGTCTCTCGCACGGGTGACTTCACGAACGACGCCGGACTGAAACTCCGCTGGTACTCGTGGGAAGTTCCCCGACCGAAGTGCATCGTCGTCTTCGCGCACGGTTTGGGCGTGCACGGTTCGTTCGAGATGCTCGCGAGCGTCCCGCCGGGAACGCCGAGGCGGCATTACGAGACCTCGTGGCCCGAGCGCATGAATAAGTCGGACGTGAGCCTGTTTTGTCTCGATCATCAGGGACACGGACGAAGCGAGAGCGCGGTGGCGGGCGAGCGGTGTTATTTTCATCGATTGGATCACTTGGTGGATGATTTCGCAACGTTTTGTGGGCACGTTCGAGAAGAGCGACCGGATGTACCGGTATTTATCGTCGGTACGAGTCTGGGAGGGTACGTGGCGACGAAGACGGCGATGGAGTATCCGACGTCGGCGAACGGATTGGTGACGTTGGCGCCGATGTTGAGTTTGGATAGACTGTCGAAACGACCCTTGAATCGCGTGTTGCTTCCGTTCACGACGCTTTTGTCGATGTTCATTCCGAGAGTGCCGTTGGCGAAGACTATGAAGAATACCAAGTTTCCGATGACGCAAAAAGAGGTGGAGGAGGACCCGTACACGTGGGCGAGCGGGGTGCGATACACGCGCGTTCGAGTCGCCGCCGAGGCGTACCTGAGCACGCTGAGACTGAAGAAACAGGGTGAATTAGAGAAGATTACGATGCCCGTCATTTCTTTCCACGGTCGAGAGGATGAGATGACGGATCCGAAATCGAGCGAGATGCTCGTCGAACGCGCCAACACGTCGGACAAACGTCTCGAGTGGGTCGACGATGTCTTTCACGATTTGTGCCACGAGCGACCGACGAGCGATCACATCTGCGACGAAGTCATCGCGTGGTGTCTCGAACGCGTCGATGGCCCGAAGTCTGCGAGATCGGGCGCGAAGCGGGCGCGCGACTCAGCCGCGCCGGCGAAGCCCGCGAAGAAACCGGCGGCCAAGGCGAAGAAACCGGCGAGCAAGGCGAAGTCGACCGCCAAGACCACCGCCAAGGGCAAATCGACGAAGACTACCACCAAAACCACCGCGAAAAAGACCACCAGATCCAAATCGCGTCGTTGATCCGTTTCGGTCGCGTCGTTCCCAGACACTGTATTCTTCGCGTCTCGTATTCCTTTCACCGTATTCTTCTTTCGAGCGCGCCATCGTTCTAGTCGGCACGTCGCGCTTTGTATCACTAGCAGCGCTCGAAACATCACGACATCGCCCATTATTTACGCGTGCACGCCTCGTTCAAACGCTCTCTCTCCTCTCTCGCGTCTGACCGTCCGCCGCCGCGCGTTCCGCCTCGTCGGCGCCCGCGGGACGACGCGGTGAACACCCATCGAAAGCCCGGACGC
>MDTE01077509.1_pt1 | contig 27585 bp, 30 predicted proteins | sample 811231 | NCBI WGS metagenome assembly MDTE01 (sample SAMN05326651, study PRJNA326480) | marine metagenome | isolation source: seawater | place: Indian Ocean: Red Sea | collected 2010 | reverse complement strand
CATCTGCGACTAGGATTGTTTCTTTAGTTTGACTAGATACAGCCATTTGTTTCTATTAGCTAATCAGTAAGAGAATTTATTCTTTACCTAATCTAACTTGTGGAGGGGCAATATCCCAAACATCTAATTCCGCCAAACTTTTCAAAAACTAAATGTCTAGTAAATTTTCGACCTTTATTTGTCAAAATTGCGGATCTGAAACTTCTCAATACTTTGGAAGATGCCTTAATTGCAATCAATGGAATACAATAGTCGAAGAACGAAAAACTCAGGGTTCAAAAACTACAAATATTAAAAAAAGTAAAAAATCAAAGCTTTTTGATGAAATTAAATTCGAAAATATAGAAAGATTTTCCAGTGGTTTTGAAGAATTTGATAGGGTATTCGGAGGTGGAATAGTTCCAGGGTCTATAGTATTAGTAGGAGGGGAACCTGGAATTGGTAAAAGCACATTAATTCTTCAAACAGCAGGAAAAATATCATTAAATAAGAAAGTTTTATACGTTACAGCTGAGGAATCATTAGAGCAGGTAAAAATTAGATGGGAACGATTAGGTCAAAAAAGCAAAGATTTGAAAATTTATTCAGAAACAAACTTATCATTTATTATTCAAGAAATTAAAGAAGAATCTCCATGTCTAGCGATCATTGACAGTATCCAAGCTATAAACAGTCCAGAAATGGAAAGTTCGCCTGGATCTGTTTCGCAAGTTAGGACTTGCTCCTCAGAACTACAGAATTTAGCAAAAGAAAAGAATATTGCTTTAATCATAATTGGTCATGTGACAAAAGACGGTGCTCTTGCAGGACCAAAAAATTTAGAACATCTTGTTGATGTAGTTATAAATTTTGAAGGAGATAAAATTTCAGCTCATAGATTATTAAGAAGCGTAAAAAATAGATTCGGATCAACTTTTGAAATTGGCATTTTTGAAATGTTAGAAAAAGGTTTGAGCCAAATCAATAACCCAGGTTCAATATTTTCTACTAAAGAAAATATTCCAGGAGTTACAACCACAATTACTAATGAAGGATCGAGATCATTTGCAGTAGATATTCAAGCGCTGGTCAACAAAACTTTTTACAGTAATCCAAAAAGAACTACTACAGGGATAAACATTAACAGAGTTCATCAAATATTAGCGGTAATTGAAAAACACATTGGATTGAAATTATCTGAATATGACTGCTATATAGCTACAGGTGGAGGATTTGAAATTAATGATCCATCTTCAGATTTGGGAGTAGCAATTTCTATCTTATCAAGTTTAAAAAATATTCCCCCAATAGATAATTGTTCATTTATTGGAGAATTGGGCCTAAGTGGTCAAGTTAGGCAATCAACTAATCTACGTCCGAAAATTGAAGAAGCTGTAAGGTTAGGTTTCAAGAATATATTAATTCCAAAAACAAAAAATAAATTAAGGAATAACTTTGAAAATATAATTAAAATAAAAGAGATTTCAAATATCAAAGAGGCAGTAGATTATGCTTTACAGGGCAAAAGCTAAACAATTAGAGATACATATCAATTGAACTTCTGCCGGAGGTTTTTAGCCAATTTTCTATGTCTAGATATCCTCCGGGATATAATCTAACAGCTTTAGACCAAACTTCAGCAGCTTTATCAAACCAAATATCCCTCTGATCTAAATCTCCATTTTGTTCAGCATATCTTCCCCTCTTTTCATAAATTAAACCAATATTTTTTAAACATGAAGGTTGTTTTGGATTTTCATTTAATGCCTGTCGATAGGTTTCTATAGATAAATCTTCCTCACCATTACTCATATAAATTATTGCCATATTTTTAAGAGTTTCTCCTCTATCAATCTTATTTTCTTCTAACTTTAAACTTTCCTTATAATATTCTAATGCTTCTGAGTAATCGCCATTATTTTGCGCAGCTAATCCATCTCTATAATAGATATAAGCTTTTTTCTCTTTTTCTGCAATTGGCATTATCTTAACAATAGATTCTGCTATTACAGTAAAGGCTTTATCAATAAAGTTGTCTCTGTTTTGATTACTAGGCACTGTTCTTGGTGTAAAAAGAAAAAAAGTAGATTTTAAATTTACTATTTCAAAATTCTATAACATTTATTATTATACTAATGATTAATGCTAAGCATTTATTTGCTTTAAAGTCACAAAAATATGGAGACAATTCAACTAAACATAAAAGGTATGAAATGTGGCGGTTGCGTTAATACTGTTGAAAATATCTTAAAAAATTCTGATGGTGTTGAGAATATCTCTGTAAACCTTCTTACTGAAAGTGCTTATTTTGAAATTAATAGAACTCAAATAGAAATTGAAAAGGTTATTGAAAAACTCAATTCAAATGGTTTTCCATCAGAAGTTTACATTAATGATTTCTCGGAAAAAATTAACAAAGCTGAATTACAAAAAAAAAAGAAATGGAATAATCAATGGCAAAAACTTAATTTTGCAATTTTATTGTTATTCTTTTCGGGTTTAGGTCATTTAGCGGAGGGTGAATATATAAGATTACCAATCATAGGTGATTTACTTTTTCATGCGGCATTAGCAACAGTAGCCATATTATTTCCAGGAAGACAAATCATAATAAATGGAATAAATTCCTTTCTGAAAAATAGACCTGACATGGATTCTCTAGTTGCACTTGGAGTATTAAGTGCATATATCACAAGTCTCCTGTCATTAATATTTCCTAAAACTGGATTCCCTTGTTTTTTCAATGAACCAGTTATGTTATTAGGCTTTATTCTAATCGGAAGATTCCTCGAAGAGAGAGCAAGATATCAAACTGGATCAGCAATTGGAGAATTACTAGATCTCCAACCCGAGATTGCAAGCCTTTATATAGATGAAGATAATGTTAAATCAATAAGAGTAAATTCTTTAAGAGCAGGTCAAGAGATTCGTGTTTTAGCTGGAGATAGAGTGCCGGCTGACTGCGTTGTCATTAAAGGTAATTCAACTATTGATGTATCACACATTACAGGAGAATCAAAGCCTTTAGAAGTAACTAAAGGTTCTAATTTATGCAATGGATCTTTAAATTTAAATTCAACTCTGAGATTAAAAGTAGAGAAAGTAGGAAGTGACTCTTCATTAGCAAAATTAGTAAATTTAATTGAATCAGTACAAGCTAATAAACCACCTATTCAAAGAATTGCAGATAAAATTGCAGGCAAATTTACTTACTTTGTTCTTATACTTGCAACTACAATTTTCTTCTTTTGGTGGAGGTTAGCAAAACAAATTTGGCCAGACTTACTATCTAATAATCATCATGAATTATTAACAAACTCAGCCCACACACTGCATAATTCACTTGGAAGTCATGCCGACAATTTTTTAAGTCTAGCGATTCAATTGTCCATAGCTGTATTAGTAATTGCATGCCCATGTGCTCTAGGTTTGGCTACTCCTACTGTTATCACAGTTGCATCTGGAAAAGCAGCCAAAAAAGGAGTGCTATTTAAAGGGGGAGATAAAATAGAAATGGCTTCAAAAATTAATCATATTATTTTTGATAAAACGGGAACCTTAACAAAAGGAAAACCCTTTATCGTTGGATATCAAAGTAGTTCTGATAACAATTTTTTATTAAAATTATCTGCGAGTTTAGAGAGCGAAAGCAGACACCCTATTGCCAATGCCTTACTAAAAGAAGCCAAAAGAAAAAATATAACTCTTCTACCCATTAAAAGTATTCATACTGAATCTGGAAGAGGAATTTGTGGAGAACTTGATTCAATTGACGGAATAATTAATATTGGAAGCATAGATTGGCTAATTAGTAAGGGAGTTATTATTGATAAGCGTGCAAGAAGTTGTATTGAAACTAATGAAACAAAAACTAATACAATAATTGCAGTGAGTATTAAAAATAAATTGATTGGCTTTATTTTAATAAATGATTTATTGAGGGAAGATTCTATTCAAACAGTTCAGAATTTAAAAGAAAATAATTATAAAGTTAACATTCTAAGCGGGGATAGAAAACAATCTGTTATTGAACTAGCCAATAAACTAAGTTTGCAAGAGAGTGAAATAAAATGGGAACTTCTTCCAAAAATGAAACTTGATTTTATAGAAAATTCAAAGATTAATAATAGAGTAGCCATGGTGGGTGATGGCATAAACGATGCTCCGGCTTTAGCTTCTTCGGATTTAGGTATTTCCGTCGGATCAGGAACACAAATAGCAAAAGCAAATGCTGATGTGGTCTTAATGGGGGATCAATTAAATAGATTACCCTATGCATTAGATCTAGCAAAAAAAACAATCATGAAAATAAACCAAAATCTTATCTGGGCTTTTGGTTACAATTTGATTGCAATACCAATAGCTGCTGGTATTTTATTTCCTAAATATGGGATTCTTCTTACTCCCTCGATAGCTGCATTATTGATGGCTACAAGTTCCATAACAGTTGTATTTAATGCACTATCCTTGGATTAAATGAAAGGTAAATTTATTGTTATTGAAGGAATTGATGGATGCGGTAAAACAACCCAAATAAACGAAATATCTAAATGGCTACCAAAGAGTGGTTTTATGAGCAAAGATTCTGAACTAATTACTACAAGAGAACCAGGAGGAAGCCAATTAGGGCAAAAACTGAGAAATCTTATTCTTGAAAACAATACTCAAAATACGCCTTCTTCACTCGCAGAATTATTACTCTATTCTGCTGATAGAGCAGAACATGTTTCTAAGATAATTAAACCTGCTTTAGAAAAAAACAATTGGGTCGTTAGTGATAGATTTTCAGACTCAACACTTGCTTATCAAGGGTTTGGCAGAAAGATAAATCTTCAATTAATCAAAAATCTTGAATCTATTGTTTGTCAAGGAGTTTATCCAGATCTCACAATTTTCCTAGAGATTTCTCCAGAAGAGAGTATTTTGCGGAGAAATAATAAAATACCAGACAGAATAGAATCAGAAGGTATTAAATTTTTAGAAAAAGTTGATGAAGGATTTAAAATAATTGCTAAGGAAAAAAATTGGAAAATCATTTCAGCATCGCAAAATGTTCAAAATATTTCTAATCAAATAAAAGACATTATTTTTGATAGTTTTAATAAATTAAAAAAATGAAAGAAATTCAAATAAAAGATGATCTGTATAAGGAAATTTCTCAAAACTTAGATAGTATTATTCAAAAAAAATTGCTAGCTAACGGCTATATTTTTTATGGTCCTGAAGGAGTAGGTAAGAAACAAATTGCATTGAAATTTATTAATAATATATTTAATCAATACTCTTTTAACTCCAATATTGAAGAAAGAATATCAACAAATAATCATCCAGATTTTCTCTTAATTGAACCCACTACTCTAATAAAAAGTAAGGAATTAAAAAAATTAAATTCTGACCTTTCAAAAAAGAATTCTGGAGAAATAATAAGAATTGAACAAATTCGAAGTATAAAAAACTTTCTTAGTCAGAAATCTATTGAGTCAGAAAAAAAAAATTGTATTAATCAATAATGCTCACCTTTTAAATGAATCTTCGTCAAATTGCCTATTAAAAACATTAGAAGAACCATCTAATGGTATTTTTATTTTAATAACATCCAAAAAGAATTTACTTTTAGATACGATTATTTCGAGATGCCAATTAGTAAGGTTTAAAGCATTTTCAAGAAGAGATTTCGAGATTTTATTAAGAGAAAATTTAGATAATTCAATGTTTGAGATTTGTAAAAAATTAAATGTCCAAGATTTAATTAATTCAGCTAACGGATCTCCAAGCAAATTTTTGAATAACCTCGATATTTGGTCTAAATTATCAAGTGATTTCTCTGAAAAAATAAATTACCCTTTTAAAAACAATTTAGAGATATTAAAGATTTCTAAAATAATATCTGAACAACTTGAAATTTATCAGCAGATTTTTCTAATAAATTTTATACAAATAAAATGGTGGAGAGAAACTAAAAACTCAAACATTATAATGAAATTAGAGACTTTAAAATCGTATATAAAAAATTTTATTCAACCCAGATTTGCATGGGAAGTGACTTTATTGCAAATTGCGGCAGAAGATTTCTAAAATTTTAATCAGCTGCAGTATTTATTAAATCTAAATTTCTAGATTCAGTAAATTCCTTTTTTGCGTTATCAACTTGGGCTCCAACTGGTAGTTCAAGGCAATATCCTGCACCATAAACAGTTTTAATATAAATAGGCTTACGAGGATCAGGCTCTAATTTTGTTCTCAAGTGCCTGACATGAACCCTTATAGTTTCAATATCGTCATCTGGTTCATATCCCCACACTTCTTTAAGGATTAAAGCTGGAGATACTGTTTGGCCATGTCTTTGCAATAAGCAATGTAATAACTCGAACTCAAGATGGGTAAGTCGAACAGGATTCTCAAACCATATCGCCTCAAATCTCTCGGGAACAAGTGTAAGTGGACCGTAGTTTAATATTTCTTGCTGATTACTCGAATTCAATTGTGCTCTGTTTGTTCTCCTCAATAAAGCTTTTATACGAACATGTAATTCCTCTAAATCAAAAGGTTTAGTGATATAGTCATCAGCACCTGAATTGAAGCCTGTGACTTTATCTTTTAAACCCCCTAATGCAGTAATCATTAAAATTGGGATATTACTGGTTCTTTCATCTCTTCTAATTCTTTGGCATAAAGTTAAGCCATCAACACTGGGTAACATAAGATCCAAGAGTATTAAATCGGGAGCGTATTGTAAAGCCAGAGCTTGACCTTTTATTCCATCTTCAGCCTTTAGAACCTCAAAACCCGAATGTTCTAGATGTCCAGATACAAGTTCACGCATATCACGATCATCTTCAATTAAAAGGATTGAAATTTTCATATTGATTGACTATTAAATAAAAATTAAATTTTAGTAATACGATTCTCTCAAGAATTTTAGATTATTGCTGAATTGATGAACAAACTAATTATTAGAAATTTTAGAAGGAAACCCAATAGCAGCAATGTATTAGAAGAAAAATAAGTGCACCAAGAAATTATAAATTTTACAAATTCTTTCGATTTTTTTAATAATTGCTTAATACTTCAAGGCAATTATTGATATTCAGCAGTTTTTTCCCTGATCAATTCTTAATCAATTTTGATGATAATACTTATAACTAATAAACCGAGCACAAGAATTAAGAGTTTTATTTCTGGCTAGTTTAAGAGTTTTTTCATTTAGAAATAATACATTTTTTTTATTTAAAATATAAGCTAATGATTAAAAATTCATAAGACTCTTATTTAGATGAAGAAAAATTCGCTTGTTTTCTCTGATTTATCCAAAAAACAAATTGAAAATCTAAAAAATCACTATATTCAAACAAAAGTTGATAGCATGAGCCAAAAAGATTTGAAAGATTTTGTTTTAGAAATAATTTCACATCAAATAAATAATACTATTGGTAAGGAAGAGGAGATGGAAGCTTGGGAGGAAATGTCTAGTTTTTTTGGTGAAGAATTTCAAAATATAATTTTAGATATAATGAAAAAATATAGTGACGAAAACTCAAATAGACAAGAAGAAAATGATCAACAAAAGAGAATAGAATTACTTGAAAAGAATAATATTAAAGAAGAGAAAACTGATATGTGGGATGATTAATCTAAATTCCAATTCTACTTCCTAAGTAACCAGATTTTTGCATCATAAAATCACACCATTCAATATTATTAAGATACCAAAACACAGTGTTTTTTAACCCATCTTCAAATGTCATTTTAGGAATCCAACCTAATTCCTTTATTATTCGATTTGAATTAATTGCATACCTTTTATCATGACCTGGCCTATCTGAGACATACTTTATAAGAGATTCATGAAGAAAATCCTTTGGAGCGGCTTCATCTAGAATCTTACATATTTGAAGTTGAACTTCTTTATTAGTTTTCTCTCCAGAACCACCAATACAATAACTCCTACCAATTTCACCATTTTCAGCAATTAATAATAAGGCTTCTAAATGATCATCAACGTATAACCAGTCTCTTATATTTAAACCATCCCCATAAAGTGGAATGGGTTCTCCCCTTATTCCCTTTAAAATACTTAAAGGAATCAGCTTTTCTGGAAATTGATAAGGGCCATAATTATTACTGCAATTTGAAATAATAGTAGGTAAACCATATGTATGATACCAACTATGGACTAAATGATCGCTTGATGCTTTGCTGGCAGAGTATGGACTTCTCGGAGAATATTTAGTATTCTCATCAAATTTACCTTCTGATCCCAATGATCCAAAAACCTCATCTGTACTTATATGAATAAATCTAAAAAGTTGTTTTTTAATATTACTTAATTTATTCCAAAAGGATCTTGAAGCCTCTAATAAGTTAAAGGTGCCAACAATATTACTTTCAATAAAATTTGTTGGATCATCAATAGATCGATCGACGTGACTTTCTGCTGCCAAATTTATGATTAAATCAGGTCTAATTTCTTTTACTGACTTTTCAACTAATTCTTTATTCCTTAAATCTATTTTTGAAAAAAAATAACGTGATTGATTAAATTCAAAATTGTTTATCCATGATAAGTCACTTGCATATCCAATTTGATCAAAGTTATAAATAATCCAATTTTTTTCTTGAAGTAACTTTCTTACTAAAGCCCCACCTATAAATCCTGCTCCTCCTGTAACTATTACTTTATAAGCATTTTTAATCATTTAATTATTAATAATCTTCATTTATTTTAATAGAAATAATTTGCATAAGATTCTTAAATCAAAAATTCTTTATCGGAACATTCTAAAATTTTGTTATTTTATAAATTTCTTTCTATTTTAAATTAGAGAAAATGGAAATATAAAAATGAAAGAAAATGTCAAAAAATATTTTTTTGTATACCTTAAAACTGTATTTTAATTTTGACTCAATAGTTTTGTTCCAAAAGACTTAGTAGATAATCACCATATGTACTTTTATCTAATTCAGAAGCTAAGTCTTCAAGTTGTTGATCATTTATAAAACCAGACCTCCATGCTGTCTCTTCTGGAGATCCTATCTTTAAACCCTGTCTTCTTTCTAATGTTCTTATAAAAGTTCCTGCTTCTTGAAGAGAATCAAAGGTTCCAGTATCAAGCCAAGCCATTCCTCTGCCTAGAGTTTTAACTTTCAGATTGTTATCTAGTAGGTATATTTTATTAATATCTGTAATTTCTAATTCGTTCCTTTTTGATGGTTTAAGGCTTTTAGCATAATCAATTACTTTATTATTATAAAAATAAAGACCTGTCATAGCATAATTACTTTTGGGATTTTTAGGCTTTTCAATAATGTCTATGACTTTATTTTCTCTATTAAAATAGATAATTCCATACCTTGATGGTTCACTAACTGGATAAGCAAAAACAGTCGCGCAATCTTTATCGCTGTTAGCATCATGCAAAATACTTGTAAAATTATTTCCATAAAAAAGATTATCACCAAGGATTAATGCAACATTATCTTTCCCTAAAAACTTCTCCCCTAACAAGAATGCTTGTGCTATACCCTCTGGCTTAACTTGGCATTGATAGACAATATCAATTCCCCACTGATTTCCATCACCAAGAAGACTTTTAAATGCATTTAAATGATAAGGAGTACATATTATTAAAATTTCATTTATACCAAAACTCATAAGCGTAGAAAGAGGGTAATAAATCATAGGTTTATCGTATATAGGCATTAATTGCTTACTTACTGCTTTTGTTAGAGGAGATAATCTAGTACCTTCTCCACCCGCAAGAATTATCCCTTTTCTAGTCATGGTTTGCATCATTAAAAATAATTTTAATTAGATTTTTTATTAAGTTAAATATGTTATTGATTATTTTTTTTTAAAATAAAGAACTTTATTAAAGGCTATCATTAAATAAAGAAACATAAATTAAAATTTTACAATGGAATTATCTATTTATGGTTCTACTGGCTTTATAGGGAGTAATTTTTTAAAATTATATCCAGATAACAAAATCATAAAAAAAGGCTGCTTTAATCCTGAATCTGAAGACATATTATACTTTATTTCTACAGTACATAACTATAATATCTTCGATGATATTACTAAAGATGTAAAAATAAATTTAGAAATATTGTGCAAAGTTTTAGAAAATTGCAAATCAAATAACATAACCTTTAACTTTATAAGTTCTTGGTTTGTTTATGGAAAAACTTCTCATTTACCTGTTAACGAAAAGCAAAGTTGCAATCCAACAGGTTTTTACTCAATCACAAAAAAATGTGCCGAGGATTTACTAATTTCTTTTTGTAATACATTTGATGTTAAATATAGAATTATTAGATTGTGTAATGTCTTAGGGAAAGGCGATAGAGGTGCTTCATCTAAAAAAAATGCTGTGACTTGGATGATAAATAGAATTAAAGAAAATAAACCTATTAATTTATATGATGGGGGAGAGGTATACAGAGATTTTTTGCACGTAAATGATGTTTGCAAAGCAATAAAATTAATTTGTGAAAAAGGTAATAAAAACGAAATATATAATGTTAGCTCGGGAAAACCTACAAAGATTAAATATTTGATTGAATTATCAAAAAAAATAACTCACTCATCCTCGATAATAAATTATGTTAATCAGACAGAATTCCATTCAAAAGTACAAAACAAAGATTTCTGGATGGAAAATAATAAAATTAAAGAACTTGGGTTTAATCAAACAATATCCTTAGAAAAGATTGTTGCAGAATTGTGTTCATAAAACTTCTTAATAAAGTAATTTTTTCTCAGCTTCTTTAATTTTCATAATTAAAAAATCAAGGTTCTCTTTAGGTTGCCTATTATGAGATCCCAATAATATGCCAGATTTCATAACTTCGTCACTTACTTCAAAATCACCAAAACTATCCCATTTAAATTTCTTAGATACTGGTTGCCTCATAATATTTCCTGTAAAAATTGTTCTAGTTTGAATACCTTCTTTTTCTAAAAAAATTTGCATCTCTCTCCTTTTATTGGCTAAGTTTGATTGCAAAATTAGTGGGAACGCTAGCCAGCCAGTACGAACATTACTATATGTTTTTGGAATATAAAAATTATCTGAATTTTCTAAATTATTTTTTAAATAATTAAAATTTTCAATTCTTTTTTCAATATTTATATTCAATTTTTTTAATTGAACAAGCGCGAACGCCGCAGAGATTTCTGATGGTAGAAAATTATAAGCTATATCATCGAATATATATTTATCGTCATAAAACATATTATCAATTTTGACATTGAATCTTCTTTCATAGTCTTCCGAATTTGAATATAAAGATGATCTTCTTCCCCATCCTCTTAATGATAAAGCTAATTCATAGTCTTCTTTATTACTAAAACAAGTCATCCCTCCAAAGCCTGCTCCAGTGATTACATGGGAAGCATAAAAACTTGTTGTTGAAATATCAGACCAATTAGAAATTGAAGATTTATAAGAATAACCAATTGTATCTGCTGAATCCTCAATTATTTTTAGGTTATTTTCTCTGGCAAAATTATATATTTGTTGCCAGTTTGCTACATTACCAATCAGATTTGGAACACAAATAGCAGAAACATTTTCTAAACATATTTTTTCTAAGATCGATGTATTTAACTGAAGTGTATCTCTATCTACGTCTATGAAATAAGGTATTAATCCACTTTGCACAAGAGGGGAAACAGTAGTTGAAAAAGTCAATGCAGGAGTTATAACCTTAGATCCTTTTCTTAAATTTAAAGATAATACTCCAATTAAATTTGCTGATGAACCACTGTTAACCATTAATCCGTAATCTTTATTAAACATCTTCGCTACTCTTTTTTCTAATTCTTTTACTTTCGGCCCATCAATAAGAGCTAAACGGTTCTCCTTCAATACCTTTGTGACTTCGGAAATTTCCTCATCGGAGTAACATGCTTCAGCATAAAATATTTTTTTATTCATGAAATATACAAATCAGTAGATTCTATTTTATTAAAAATACAATACACACAATCATAGTATATGCTTAGAACAACTATCCTTAATTTAGGAAATAATTACATTTTTTTTAAATGTATTCAAAATTAAAAAAAAAGCTTAGATTTAATAGATTAACAAAAATAACTAGATTCAAAAATAGAATTTCAGCAAATGAAGCTTGTACTTATTGGCTTAAAAGTAATAAGAATAAATTTATATATGAAGAAAATAATATTAATTCTTTTAATTTAAACATAACCCCAATAGATCAAAAATCAATTCCATTATCGCTTAGTTGGGCAAAACCTTTAATTACAAGGCCAAGATTTATCTATTCTTTTAACAACGTAGTCGTTTCACCTCATGAATCTCATATTTATTTTTGTGATATAGATAAATCATCTTCTGATCTTGGATCAAAGTTTGATAACGATAAATTATCACTGTTTGATTTTTACAAAAAAAATGAACTTTTAAATGCCACAGAAGTTTCTGGTAATATTCTTCATTTAGGTATTTCATCAAACCCTTTTAATTTTTATCATTGGGTACATGAAATATATGCCAGAATTTTAAGAATTAAGAAAAAGTATGATCTAAATACATTTGATTTTATAATTATGCCTGAAGTGAAATGTAAATTCCAAAAAGAAGCCTTAGAATTACTAAAAATTGATATCCAGAAAATAATAAGTGCCAATAATTTTTATAGATGTACTGGAAACTTAGTAACCGCTAATATAGATAGTATTGCTTCGGGAATTGATTTGAGAGATTACTTTCGTTTAAAAAAAGATGATAAATCAAAAAATTCAAAATATTATTTTTTAGATAGGGACAAAAATAGTGGACAACAAACAAGAGAACTTATTAACTTTGAAAAATTTAAGCAAAAATATAAAAATGCAGGCTTTAATTTTATAAAGCTCGAAAAGTTATCATTTAAAAAACAGCTTAATATTTTTCTTTCATCTAATGGAGTTGTTGGGGTAAATGGATCTGCATTTACATTAGCTTCCTTAATGAATGAGAAGTCAAAAGTTGTTGAGATATTTTCAAAAAACTTTGTTGATCCTGCTATTTCAAATATTTGCGCCGCATCAAATTTAAAATATGGCTTTTATATTGAGAACTCATTCAGACCGGAATCTGATGATCAATGGATAAGGAACGCAAATTCAAAAATAGATGCAGATTTAATTGACCATGAAAAGATAATTAATTTTGTAAATTAAAATATGGTCAAATTTAATTAAAAAACTCTCAAAAAAGCTTTATGAATTTTGCTTCTTGAGATTTAATTTTTATGATTTAAATATTAAGAATGATTTATTACTTTAAATGGTTGTTTGTATTGAATTATGATAAATTAAATGACTTAATTACGCTTTTTGAAATCTAGTTTATGTGCAAGATTGCCTTAGTTAAAGAGGCTTGTTATCAAGATCTTTGGGTATGTGAACAATCATCAGGTTTGAAGAATTTATTAGAAACATCCCCTTACAGAATAGGACCACTTGGACTTTTAGATATTTTTAATTGTGATTTTTTTATTCTTAAAACCAACAAATCTAAAGTTGCAAAAAAACTTAGATCAAGCCAGATTTGTCATTCTCTTTCAGATAGAGATTATGAAAAAATTGAAAATAAAAAATCTGAATTATTTGATTTATCGCCTAGAGATTTAGCTAAAGATCCATACTCTATTAATTGGAATAATTACGATATTGTTATAAGTATAAATTTTGCCATCCCTATCCAGTTAAGAAAAAAATATGATGCTGTAGTTTGGATATGCTTGCCAGGTGAAGGTAAATTTCCTGTGAGAACCAATTCATGGGATTATTTTATTTCTCATAATTGTCCCTCCACACCATTTCTTCGAAGAACAATTATAGATATGCCATATACCTTTCTTTCTTCTGATTTTTTAATAAAGAATTATGGTAAAAACTCAAAAAAGAACGGAATATATTTTGAAGTTAATAGTTTTAACAAGATTAAAAATCATGCTTTAAACAAGACATATCCTCCCCAAGAATTTAATAAATTAGAAATGTCTTTAAGATTTCACGATGGAAACATTAAATCTCATATTGATAATTTAATTAATACAAAATATTTTGTGAAATTTAAAGGTAGACCAGTAAGAGGAAATAGTTTTATTGAAGCGATTTCATCTGGATGTATTTGTTTTTTAAGTTTTTCAGATTGTTTTGGTGAAATAAGTTTTCCAAGATATTGTTATTATTCAGACATCAAAGAACTTTTAGAAAAAATAACTTACTTAGAGAAAAATGATAATGCAAGATTAAGCCTAATCAATGACCAGAAAAAAATATTGGATGATATCGTAGCAAATGTAAACCTTCAATTTATACAGGCTATTAAGAGAAAAAAATGTAATAAGACGAGAACAGCAAATATAAGAGAACGAATATTAAATAAATTTTCTTACCTATTTTATTTTTTATTGGTAAGGGTTGAAATAAATTCAATTGAGAAGTTGAATTTTTTACCTCCAATGAAAGAATAACTTTTACAATGTGTCCATATTTTAATTGCGAGTTAGAAAACTGTAGAAATCAACTTGCAATTAAAAATTTATAAAAAGATCAATTTTTAAAAAATTGAATAAATAAATGGAGCTATCACTGAGCCTTGAGAAAATATTATCAACCCTCCCATGAGAACAATCGTAATAATAAGAGGCGCAAGCCAGTATTTTTTTCTAAGTTTGAGATAATCCCAGATATCTGCAAATAGTTCGAAAAGGACGTTCATATTAAAAAATTTTTGTAAAATTAACTTTGTGATTACTTATTAATTCCCTATAGGTTGTTGTTTTTTTAGAAATTCTTTTTCTAAGGGGATCATACTTAAAGATTCTCATTATAGATGAAATTGGTATTAAAATTAAAATAAAAACTAAACCAAAAACAATTTTACTATTAAACCATCCTAATATTAAGCCAATTTTCATCCAAATCTTAAAGGGATTCCTTAGGATTTCTGGATAAATAATCGCTAATAGCAAAGATGGTATACCAATAAATAAAGTCCATGATTTAAAGTTATGGCCTGAAATAAAAGGTAGAATCCAACCTATTAATAATGGAAACCCTAAACCTAATATAAATCCAAATTCTCGGAGCTTCTTTTTTTTTATAACCTCTTTTTGATTCATTAATCTAGCGCAAATTCTTTTTCCCAGTTTTTGTACTCATCTCTTTTGGGTTGCTCATGCTTTAAGAGCAATTGATTCTGTAAAACTAAAGCATCCATTTCTGTACGCATAAAACATGTATATGCCTCATCTGGAGTACAAACAATTGGTTCACCTCTTACATTAAATGAAGTATTGACAATCAATGGACACCCAGTTTTATTTTTGAAGGCCTTAATTAAATTGTAATATCTTGGGTTAGATTTTTTGCTCACAGTTTGAATTCTTGCTGAATAGTCAACATGAGTCACTGCAGGAATAGTAGATCTAGAGACATTTAATTTCTCTATCCCAAAAAGATTATTTTCTTCATCCGACATCTTTTTACAAAGTGTTTGTTTAACTGGAGCAACTAATAGCATATATGGACTTTTCTCATTAAGTTCAAATTGATTAAAAACATCTTCCTCTAATACAGAGGGAGCAAAAGGCCTAAAACTTTCTCTATATTTTATTTTTAAATTCATTATGCTTTGCATATTTTGATTGCGCGGATCACCAATAATTGATCTACCTCCTAAAGCTCTAGGACCAAATTCCATTGGGCCATTAAACCAACCTATTACGCTGCCTTCATCTAGTAAACTCGCAATTCTTTGAAATAGCTCATCATCTTTTAACTCATAAAAAGGAACTTTTATTTTGTCCAAAAATATTTTTATATCTGTATTAGAAAAATTGCATCCAAGATATGTTCCTTTCATCGAGTCTTCGGGATTAGGTAGTCTTGGTTTTTGGTAATATTGATGCCAAACATTTAGGGCTGCTCCCAATGAGGAACCAGCATCACCACTAGCTGGCTGTATCCAAATATTTTTAAAAATTTTATTTTCAATCAATTTACCATTAGCTACACAATTTAGAGCTACCCCTCCTGATAAACACAAATTTTGAATACCAGTTTCTTCTTTTAAAGATTTTGAAATTTTGATAACTATTTCTTCTGTGACTCTTTGTATTGATGATGCTAAATCCATATGAAATTGCTTTAACTCACTCTCTTTCTTTCTTGGTGGATAACCAAATAGTCGATGAAATTTTCTACTGGTCATTCTAAAACCTCTATGATATTTAAAATAATCCATATCCAATCTAAAAGTCCCATCTTCCTTAATATCTATAAGATTTTCTTTGATGATATTTGCATAAATAGGTTTGCCATAAGGTGCTAAGCCCATTAATTTATATTCACCAGAATTCACCTTAAATCCACAGTAATATGTAAAGGCAGAATACAACAAGCCTAAAGAGTGCGGAAATGAAATCTGATATAAAGGTGTTATTAAATTATCCTTACCTATCCATGTACTTGTTGTGGCCCACTCTCCAACTCCATCCATACATAGTATGATTGATTCTTCAAAGGGACTTGGAAAAAATGCCGCCGCTGCATGAGATAAATGATGTTCTGAAAAAAGAAGCTTAGGGTTAACTACCTTTTCTGAAAAAAAATTATTTTGCAGATTCTGAAATTGTTTTTTTAATTCAGATTTCAAAAATAATTTTTCTCTTATCCAAACTTGCATCGCTGCAACGAATGATCTTATTCCTCGAGGTGCAGCACCAATATATGTTTCTAATAACCTTTCAAAAGTAAGAAGAGGTTTTTCATAATAAACAATTGAATCTAAATCAGATATGTCGATTCCTGCATTTTTTAGACAGTAATTTATAGCATTTTCTGGGAAACTAGAATCATGTTTTTTTCTCGTGAATCTCTCCTCTTGTAGAGCATTTATGATTTCTCCATTCTTAATTAAAGTAGCTGCACTATCATGATAAAAACAAGAAATACCCAATATATATTTATCCACAATAATTATCGACTTAAATTTTAGTTATTTTATCAGATTTTCGTAATTCTTAAACGAAAAAAATTATAGATCATCTCAATTTCATAGAAATTTAACAAAATTAATATGTGAAATAAGAATTTTCATAAAAAATCAATATGTTCTTAAAACTGTTCTATATGGGATATCAGAACAAAAATTTTCGCAAACATTTTTCTCTTTAAAAAGAACCCAATTTTTTAATCTTAAGAACTTATATTTAACTAGATATGAATCAAAACTTTCTAGTAACGTTTATTTTGCCTCAAACTGCATTTAAATGAATTCATCTAAAATGATAAAACAATAATTTGTAAAATTTTTAACTCAGCATCAACTCCTAAAAAAGATTTAATTTCTCACGATTAGTTAAAGATAATTAGAGTTAAGATATAGCTCCTCGGGGGGAAGTCATGTAGACCCCTCCTGATAGTTCCTAACTGAAGTTTATATAAAAATTAATGAATTTTAGAAATATTCCCACCACAAATAAAATATATTTCAAAAAAAAAAAAACCATAAGAACTCAATTGATTTCTCATGAGTTCTGATGGTTTATTAGATCCTAAATGAAACTCCCCGGGCGGGATTCGAACCTGCGACCAATCGATTAACAGTCGATCGCTCTACCGCTGAGCTACCGAGGATCAATCTAAAATTTAACTCTTTAATGTGCCTTATGACAAGTCAAACTTCTTAAATATATCTAAACTAGGATTGTTTATGCCAATCTGATATTTTGCCAGCCTTCATCTCTGCTATTCCATCTGCGTAACTCAATTCCTCTAGGCGATGTGTAATCCACAAAGCAGTAAGAGGATTGTTTTTATTATTTGTTAACTCTTTAATAATTTTAATAACTTTAAATTGGCTAATTCTATCTAAAAGTGCGGTAGGCTCATCTAGAAGAATAAAATTTTTCTCCCCTATTAAAGCACTTGCAATAGCAAGACGTTGTTTTTGCCCACCGCTCAAAGTATATACAGGTCTTTTTTCAAAACCATCTAAACCTACTTTATGAAGAACATTTTCAATCTTTTTGTCAATTTCTTTATCACTAAGATTTTGATTAATATTTATTAGGAGTTCACTCCGACAACTTGGAAGTAAAATTTGATGATCAGGATTTTGAAAAACCATCCCAATATTTGCTTGGCAATGAACAACTCCACTACTTGGTATCAATATCCCATTTATTAACTTTAAGAGGGTACTTTTTCCACTACCATTTTGACCAACAACCATCCATAAACCTGTTTTATTTAATGAAAAATTGCAATTATTTATTACTTTCTCGGATTTACCAGGCCAAGAAAATGAAACTTCCTCAAAAACTACTTTTGGTGTAGTGGAAATTTTTCTATCATTCATTCAAATATCAAGAGAGAAACCTGGTCTTTTTGAACCCCCAGCTATTGATGATTTTTCGTATATTTGGACAGATATTACTTCCTTGGAACGAACAGAAATTAACTTATCCTGTACTTTTTCACACTTTAATTCAATTAAACGATGATTATTATCATCACTTATTGCAGCTATTATTTCATCATATATATTCTTAACATCCTCATAATTCTTCTTCTGAATAGAAATCGGGAAAGGAGAATACCTAAGAGTTAATTCGAGAGCATACATGATTTATATCTTAAAAAATCTATTATAGTAAGAAAAATTAATTCCCACTTTTAAATTATTGTAGATTTAATCTAGCAATTTAAATATCTTTTTCATGGAAATAGCTAACGATATTACTTACTTAGTCGGGCAAACCCCTTTAGTGAAATTAAATCGTATTAGAAAACAGTTTAATTGCTATCCGGAAATAATAGCTAAACTTGAGAGTTTTAATCCTTCAGCCTCTGTTAAAGATCGTATTGCATTTTCAATGTTGAATACTGCAGAACAAAAAGGCTTGATATCTCCAGAAAAGACAACATTAATAGAGGCAACAAGTGGTAATACTGGAATTGCATTAGCCATGGTAGCCGCAGCAAAAGGCTACAGATTAATACTTACTATGCCTGATACTATGAGCATAGAGAGAAGATCAATGTTGAGAGCTTATGGAGCAGAATTACAGCTAACTCCGGGAACTGAAGGCATGCAAGGAGCTCTAGACTTGGCAAATGAATTGTCCTCCAGTATCCCAAATAGTTTTCAATTTAATCAATTTGAGAACTTTGCAAATCCCGATATTCATGAACGCACTACCGCCCAAGAAATTTGGTCACAAACGAACAATAATGTTGATGGTTTAATTACTGGAGTGGGAACAGGAGGAACGGTAACTGGATGTGCACGTTTTCTAAAAAAAGTTAATCCTAATTGCAAAATATATGCAGTTGAACCTAAAAAGAGTGCTGTTCTATCCGGAGAAAAAGCAGGCTCTCACTCTATTCAAGGGATTGGAGCAGGTTTTGTCCCAAAAGTACTTAATACGAAATTAATAGATGAAATTATTAAAATAGACGATGATGAAGCTTTTTATTTTGGGAGATTATTAGCACGACTAGAAGGACTTTTGTCCGGTATAAGTAGCGGCGCAGCTTTAGCAGCGACAATTAAAATCGGACAAAGAAAAGAACTAGCTAATAAAAGACTAATAGTAATTCTCCCAAGTTTTGGGGAAAGATATTTATCAACAGCAATGTTTGAATCTAATACCTCAATTGAAGCTCGACAGGACGGTTATTTATAGTCTTTATGGCATATTAAAAATGAGCAAAAATTTCTATGAGGAATTAGGCCTCAAAAAAGATGCAACTAATAGTGAAATCAAATCCTCTTATCGTTCACTTGTGAAAAAACATCACCCCGATGCGGGTGGTGAAAAAGATAGATTTCTTGCGATACAAAAGGCTTGGGAAACTCTTAACGACCCCTTAAAAAAAGAAAAATATGATAGACAATTTATTGATTCATTCACCTTTAAAAAAGAAATAGATAATAATTGGGAAGATAATTTTAATTCAAAAAAGAAGAACTCCTCAATAAAAGATAAAGAAGTTGAAAACTGGATAAAAGATATTTATAGTCCAGCCAATAGACTAATTAGTCAAATCATTAAGCCTCTGAATAATGAAATAAAAGAATTATCTGCTGATCCTTATGATGAAACATTAATGGAAAAATTTTGTGATTATATTATGGTCTCCAAAAAAAAAATTGACAAAGTTGATAAGCTTTATAAAGCAAAATCAGTACCAGCAACTATATCTAACTTGGGATTAGATCTTTATCATTGTTTCTCTCAAGTTAAAGAAGCTTTACTAGAACTTGATAGATATACAAAAGGGTATGTAGATAATTATTTATTTGATGGTAAAGAAATGATGAAAGAGGCTAAAAGGATTCAAAGAAAGATGACCGAATACAAAAAAATCAACATCCCATAAATTTAAAAACCTACAAAATATATTCCTTCAATTGATCTAATTTAAACCATACATCTGGAACAGGTCTGCGCCAACGAACTTGAGCATATTCTTCTTTAACAGCTAAAATCTCACCTGGGCCCTCAAAGACATAGCGAGGTAAATCATAATCACTGGCACGAGCTTCAACACTATTCTTGTATGCTTCATTATCTACAAAAACTAAGCTTCCCTTCTTAAGAGTTTTCTTTGGAATAGATTCCGTCATAATAAAGTGAAAAAGATTATTTGAAATCATTATACAAAATCATATTTGCTAAATATTTAAAAAAATTGATTACAGAATAATCATTACAAACGTCCAAAAAATTTAATAACCTTTTATTGATAAACATTCATAAAAAATGCGTCTTTTATTACTTGGTTGCACTGGTTTTGTTGGTAAAGAATTGGTACCAACACTTCTTAAAGAAAATCACGAGATACAAATAATTAGTAGAAAACCAATTAGTAAATTAAAACTTAATTTAGACTTTAATAAGTTTAAATTTCTACAACTTGATTTATCAAAAGAAATTAACTGGAATAACGAAATACTTCTGAATATTTTAAAAGAGATAGATGGCATTGTGAACTTGATAGGGGAACCTATTGCAGAAAAAAAATGGACTGATTCACAAAAAGAAGAGATTGAAAACAGTCGTATTAACACTACAAAATTTATGATGAAGACTCTTAAAAATTTTAAGATCAATCCCAAAGTCATTATAAATGGATCAGCAATAGGTTATTACGGGACAAGTTTGTCGGATGAATTCACTGAAGATAGTGAATGCGGAAAGGATTTTTTAGCTAATCTTTGTAAACAATGGGAAGCAGTTGCTGCAAAAAAACCATTTTTCTCAAGGTTGGTTATTCTTAGAATCGGAATTGTGCTCGAGGCAGACGGAGGAGCATTAGGGAAAATGCTTCCTGTATTTAAAATTGGATTAGGTGGGCCAATTGGAGATGGTATGCAATGGATGAGTTGGATTCATAGAAGTGATTTATGTACCTTAATCACTAAAGCTCTAGTTGATAAAAAGTTTTCAGGAGTATTAAATGCTGTTGCACCACAGCCAGTATTAATGAAGGACTTTTCTCAGACTTTAGGCAAATGTCTTAACAGACCAAATTTACTGCCAGTTCCAGGAGCAGTTCTAAAAGTTTTATTAGGAGACGGAGCAAAAGTTGTATTAGAGGGACAAAAAGTAATAAGCACTAAGCTCAGAAATTTTAATTTTAAATATCCTCTTCTTGAGAACGCAATTTACGCATCCACCAAGAATTAACTCCGTTTACTAGAGCACTAATAATTAGGATAGTTATTAATGGGACTATAAGAGGGTTCCAAATTCTTTGAATAAAATTAATAAAAATAAATTTTCCATTTAATTCCATTATGATTGCAAATATAAAAAATATTGCAAAAAAGATGACTGCAAATAAGTTTACCAATAACAAATTATCTAAAAGTTGTTTTAAGTTATTTTGATTATTTTCCTTAGTCATTTTTAATGACAAAATTCATATCATTAACCATTTTAATACAAGCTTTATTTTCACCTAGTCTTTTTTTTCCATGTTCGTTACATGAAATCAGAAACTTTTTATTTAACTTAATTAGATAAACAACTTTTATTATCAATTTTATTGTCTGATTTATTTGATCATTTTTATCTTGATATTTTGTAGCACAAAAAACATATTTTCCAAGCAAACGTCTTTGGGCTTCTGCAAAAGATCTTGTAAATTGTGGACCTTTACCTTCAATCTGAATAACTGGTTTACCTAATCCAATAGCTTGCTCTGCAGCTGTTCCTGCCATGCTGATACAACATCTACTTTTCAACAATATTTCGTCAAAAATATTCCAACATAAATTCACCTTTAAAGATTTATATTTGAATTTCACAATCTTCTTCTCATTTCTTGTATCAAGATATAACCATTTTCTCTTTTGAAATATCTCTCTAATTCTTGAGAAAGATAAAGCATTAACTATTGCAAAATTAAATTCAATATTTTGAAAATAAGGAAAATCTGAAAGAGCTTCTAATACTTCTAAAATTAAAACAAAATTATCTAAAATTTCGGGAAATCTACTGCCTGGAAATAGTCCAATACTGAATTCAGATTTCTTAAATTCATAATCTCTTAAAAAAAGCTTATCCATAAATGGATTACCAAAAAAAAATGCTTGCTTTTTTAATTGCAAAGTCAAATCATTTGCTGAAAGAAAATCTCTCGTGTATATTCTTTTTGCCTTTTTCGAGAGCAAAAAAAATTTAGATGGCCATGGTAATTTTAAATTGCCTTCATAATGACTTGAATAAGCAACGAGATATGTAAAAAAATCTTTTTTACAAATCCATGCAAAAAAAACTGGCACAATATCTCCAACTACAAAAAAATAGTCATACTTTTTTCTGATTTTGAAAGTTAAATATAATCTTCTTAGAAGATAAATTATTTCTCCTCCGAATATTTCAGTTAATCTTCCCTGAAAGGAATTATAACCAATACCTCCCGTAACAAATTCTTTTGTTTTTCCAATAACCTTAATTTTCTCTTTTTTGTAATGGAGTCCTTTACCAACAATTGGCAAAGCATCTACAGAAAAACCACTATTTAATAATTGTTTGGCTATCAAACTCCCAGATAGATCTTCTCCATGGCCATTACTCAATAATAAAACTCTATACAATTTAAAATTCCAACCATTTTTTGATTTTGATTAACTCTGGCCAATCTGGATATCTACTAAATCCGTCTTCAACAGATTCTTTCAACTCACTTTTAACATCTGGCATCATAGTAGACATTTTTTTAATTAGCTCAACATGATCCCTAACACCTTTGTTTTTTGTTGCCAGGAGTGCTAATGACAAATTCATTCTAGCTTGAGGATCTTGCTGATTTAATCGAACAGCTTGCCTGGCAGCTGCCAAAGCCTCTTCATTATTTTTTAAGAGTAATTGAAGCCAAGATAGGCAAGTCCAGGCAGCAAAATGATTTGGTATTTGCTGTATTATCTTTTGGAAATCTTCAACTATTAAATTTAAATCATGCCCAGCTTTATATTTTGACAAAGCTGAATTGAAATCCTCTTCAATGGGATTAATTTCGGTATTCATTATTATTTAAACTGCAAAAGAGCTTCCACAACCGCAAGTTTGAGAGGCATTAGGGTTTACAAAATTAAACCCGCCCCCAATTAATTCCTTACTAAAATCTAATTGCATTCCATATATATACAAAAGACTTTTAGGATCGCATACGACTTGGAAGCTTTGATCGGAATTCAATGAATAGTCATAAACTTTATCATTGGGATTTATTTCATTACTCGCTATAAAATCCATTGTATAACTCATACCACTGCAGCCTCCAGATCTTACCCCAACCCTGAGAGCCTTCTTATCAACTTGACCTTTTAATAAATTAGAAATTTGCTCTATTGCATCATTAGTAATTAATATACCTTTCCCATCATCAGAACTCTTGATTTCCTGCTTAACTTCTACATTTTCCATGAAAAGAATTACTTACTATTTATAATATAAAAACTTAATCGATATGATGCATAGAACAAACAATATACAAACTTGATTTGTTATAATTTAAGAAAAAAGTGAAAATTGCAATAGTCGGTTCTGGATTAGCTGGTCTTACAGCTGCAGTCAACCTAGTTGACGATGGTCATGAAGTAGAAATCTACGAAAGCAGATCCTTTTGGGGAGGTAAAGTTGGTAGCTGGGAAGACAAAGATGGCAATCACATAGAGATGGGATTACACGTATTTTTTTATAATTACGCAAATCTATTTAAATTAATGAAAAAAGTGGGAGCTTTGGACAACTTACTACCCAAAGATCATACACATTTGTTTATAAATAATGGCGGCAATTTAAAATCTTTAGATTTCAGATTTCCCCTAGGTGCTCCTTTTAATGGGTTAAAAGCATTTTTTACAACTGAACAACTTACTTGGGTAGACAAGTTAAGAAATGCTCTTGCTCTAGGAACAAGTCCTATAGTTAGAGGGTTAATAGATTATGAAGGTGCAATGAAAATAATTAGGGATTTAGATAGGATAAGCTTTAAAGAATGGTTTTTAAATCATGGTGGAAGTGAAAAAAGTTTAGAAAGAATGTGGGATCCAATAGCTTATGCTTTAGGTTTTATAAATTGCAAAGATATTTCAGCCAGATGCATGCTAACAATTTTCATGATGTTTGCTTCAAAAACAGAAGCCTCCAAACTCAATCTTTTAAAAGGTTCTCCTCATAAGTGGCTAACAAAACCTATTGTTGATTACATCACAAATAAGGGAGCTAAAATTCATCTAAATCATAAAGTAGAAGAAATTATTTATGAAAAGGAATCGGCCTCTTTTGCCGTCAATCAGTTAAGAATTTCGTATCCAGAAGGCACTAAAAACGTTTTTGCAGACAAATTTCTAGCTGCCTGCGATGTACCTGGAATAAAAAAAATAATTCCAAAAGAATGGTATCAATTTAAAGAATTTGCAGGATTAAAAAAACTTAGAGCAGTGGCAGTAGCCACAATACAATTAAGATACGACGGTTGGGTTACTGAATTACAAAAAGATAATACTGGAAACTCGCCAACTGGACTTGATAATCTTTTATATTCTGCTGATGCTTCTTTCAGTTGTTTTGCTGATTTGGCATTGGCTAGTCCAGTTGACTATAGAAAAAAAGATATGGGATCACTACTTCAATGTGTTTTAACTCCTGGGGATAGATGGATTGGAAGGTCTACAGAAAGAATTACAAAAGAAATAGATAAAGAAGTTCGCCGTCTATTCCCTTCTTCTAAAAACCTTAAATTACTTTGGAGTAACGTTGTACAAATTCCGCAATCCCTTTATAGAGAGTCTCCAGGTATGGAGCCATTCAGACCCGATCAAAAAACATCCATTTCTAATTTCTTTATGGCGGGTAGTTATACCAAGCAAGATTATATAGACTCTATGGAGGGAGCTACAATGAGCGGACATTTAGCAGCAGCAGCAATGCTAGAAAAAAAGGCTCAATTAGCAAAAAATCTTGCAGTGAGTTAATTGATGGGTACTTGGCTAAAACATGACGTAAAAACAATTGTAAATGCGCCTATTGAAAATGTTTGGAATACATGGAGCGATTTAGATTCAATGTCACTTTGGATGAGCTGGATTGAATCTGTGAAAACAGTTGATGAAGAAACTAACACATTGCCAGATTTAACAGAATGGACTTTAGCTGCAAATGGCTTCAGATTTAAATGGAAAGCTCAAATTACAGAAAGAGTCGAAAAACAAACACTCAAATGGAAATCTATAGGAGGCTTACCAACTGAAGGATCAGTATTTTTCGAAAGTAAAAGTGATCAAATCACAACTGTAAATTTAGCAATTACATATGAGTTACCAAAAATGATTGCTCGGTTTATGGAAGAAAATATTTTAGGGAAAATGGTCACAAAAGAATTACAGACCAATATTGATAGATTCAAAGATTTAGTTGAAAAGAACTATAAAAAAGATTTTTCTAACTAAAAATTTTAATTGCCACATCTAGTAGTCCTTCAAAAGTATATTTTTGTGCCTGAAAATCAACTCTCCCAAAAACTTTATTACATATTTTTGTTGTTTGAGGTCCAATAGTTAACAACTTAATTTGATCAAAATATTTGCACCATTCTTTACCAAGTGCTTTTTCTAGTAAAAAAGCAGAATTTGATACGGTTTTGCCACTTGAGAAAATAATTGCATCAACTTTCCGATTAGAAATAACATCAATTATTTTTTTGGGAATTGAATCAGGACATCTAGTTTCATATGCAGCAACCTCAAATACACGGGAACCAGCCTTTCTAAATTCATCTGCAATTAGATCTCTACCACCTGTCTGGACTCTCGGTACAAAGACTCGCAATCCATAACCTGATATTGGGAAATTATCAATTAAACTTTCTGCAACAAATTCTGGAGGTATGAAATCAGCCTTGATCCCAAAATCTTCAAGGGTTTTTGCAGTTTTTTCTCCGACTACGGCGATTTTTGATTTTTTTGAACACTCTTTTAAAGAACTATTAAAATATCTAAGTCTCTTATCTACAAACTTTATCCCATTACTACTAGAAAAAATTATCCAATGAAAATCATCTATTTGATTTAGTGCATCATCTAGAGGATTTAAATCATCAGGATCACCGATACTTATTGCAGGAAAATCATATATATTTGCTCCCTTGTTTGTAAATATTTTTTTTATATCCAGTATCCCCTCTTTTGATCGAGTAATAATTATATTTTTTTGATCAAGAGGGAGATCAACTATTGGCATCATAATCCTTAACATTATTGTTTTGATTTTTACTTTTTAATTCATCCAGAAGTTTCAAGACCGATAATCCTTTATCAAGAACTATATCATCTTTAAAAATAATCTCTGGAACTCTCCTCATTTCAATTCTTTTACCTAGATTATGCCTAATAAAGCTTTTAGCGGTATTCAAATTTTCCACAATCTCTCTCCTTACTTTCTCTTTAGCAGTTGAAGTGACGTAAATTTTACAGTGTTGTAAATCACCTGATAAATCAATCTTAGAGATGTTCACGAAATGATCTCTAATGAGGTCATTTTCCAAATCATTTTGCAAAATAAGGGTTATTTCTTTTTTCAAAAGAGAGGAAACTTTTGCAAGACGGTAATTATTTGGCATTATAGTTATAACTTTAGTGGATTTATCATCGCTTGCAGAACAAAATAAACAGTTATGAAAGCACTTAAAACAGAAGATATTAAACCTACTGTTGTTAGTGGATTTGATCTATTCTTGAACAAAGGTTCAAGGAGTGCAACCAGTCCTCCAACAATAATAGATATTAAATATTTGGGATATCTTGAAACATTAGAGAAGAATTCACCCATTAGCACCACAAATAGATTAGTTTTTTAGCTAGGTTTTAAAAAACATTAAATAGCATGATTACATTATATCAATTTAGGCATAGTGCTTTTTGTTTAAAAACTAGAATGGCTTTACATGCAAAAAAATTACAATATCGAGTTGAAGAAGTAACACCTGGAATAGGCCAATTTGAAATCTTTAAATTATCAGGTCAAAAACAAGTACCTCTAATAGTCGATAGTAATGATCAAGTT
>MDTE01171725.1_pt1 | contig 27587 bp, 35 predicted proteins | sample 811231 | NCBI WGS metagenome assembly MDTE01 (sample SAMN05326651, study PRJNA326480) | marine metagenome | isolation source: seawater | place: Indian Ocean: Red Sea | collected 2010 | reverse complement strand
AGAGTATCTAGGTGGGTTGCCTATCATGGTTGTTCAATAAATATTTCAAATAATTTAAATCAATATTTAAAGATTATTCCCTGTGGTTTAGATAATAAAAAAGTTACTTCTATATTAGAATTAATTTCAATTAAGCCTAAAAAGTTTGAGAACAATTTAGCAAATATTTTTATTAGAAATATAAACAATATTTAAAAATTATTTTTAAGGAAATCTTCAAATAAATTATTATATTTTGCTTTGAAATTATATTGAACATTGTTAATCATAAATTTTATTTTATATGCGTGTAACATAAGGTTTTTAATTTTCATTCTTTTCCTATCATTTAAAAAATATTTATCGTCTCCTATTATTGGACATCCAATTTTAAGTAATTGTTTTCTTAATTGATGCTTTCTTCCAGTAATTGGGTTTAACTCTAAATACGAATAGCCATCGTTTGACTTAATAACTTTGAGGTTTGATACAGCTTTTTGAAAAATTTTTTTATTAGTTTCGTAATAAATTAAATCGTCTTTCATAACCTTTATAGACTTGTCGACTTTTCCATATACTATCGCTAGATAAGTTTTATGAATTTTCCTAATCCTAAAAAGTGAAGTAAATAATTGAGCGTATTTTCTATTTTTAGCAATTATCAAAAGTCCTGATGTTTCTTTGTCTAATCTGTGAACAATATAAGGTTTTGAATTTTCAAAATATTTTGAATTCTTTAATATATCAATAATATTTTTATATGACTTTGTGCCTGATTGAACTGGTATTCCTGTTGGTTTGTTAATTACTATAAAATTTTCATTATCTTCTATAACATAGTCATCATAAATACTTATTTCTTTTTTTTTAGGAAAATATTTAATCTTTTTTTTTTTATCTACAGGTTTTAATTTAGAAATATCATAAATCTCAATTAAATCACCTGCCTGAAGTCTATAAGATGATTTAGTTTTTTTCTTATTAACTTTAACTTTATTTTGTCTTAGTATTTTTTCTAATAAAGAGTGCGGTAAGTTAATAATTTTATTCTTAAACCATTTATCTAGACGCGAGTCATTATAGTCATCGTCTACAGTATAAAATTTAGGCATGAAAGCTTAATTTATTTATTTGCTACTTTAGGATCTATTTGAGCTTCTTTGTTCTTATCTTTTTTTTCAGTTTTTTTAGGTTTATCGATTTTTTTTGCCTCAGGATTTCGATCAACTAGTTCAATCACAGCCATTGGTGCATCATCGCCTGTTCTAAAACCAGCTTTTAATACTCTTGAATATCCTCCTTTTCTAGAATTATATCTTTTAGATAATTCGTTAAATACTTTTGTTACTGATTTTTTATCCTGTAGTTTTGAAAAAAGCTTTTTTTTATTGCTCAAATCATTTTTTTTGCCAATTGTAATTACTTTATCAATTTGGGGTTTAAGTTCTTTTGCTTTAGGAAGGGTAGTTATAATTTGCTCATATTTTATTAATGAATTAAGCATATTTTTAAAAAGTGCTTTTCTGTGTTCACTTGTTTTATTTAGTTTTCTATATGCTAGTCCATGTCTCATTAGTAATTATTTTCCTCAAGTTTTTTTGATAATTCTGCAATGTTATCAGGTGGCCAATTTGGTATCTCCATGCCTAAATATAATGACATGGTGTTTAAGACTTCTTTGATTTCATTTAATGATTTTCTTCCAAAGTTAGGAGTTCTTAACATCTCTGGCTCAGTTTTTTGAACTAAATCACCAATATATATTATATTATCATTTTTTAGACAATTCATTGATCTCACTGAGAGTTCTAGTTCCTCAACTCTTTTCAACAAATTTCTATTAAATTCTGGTTCAGATGATTTTACTTCTTTTACAACTTCTTGGGGATCTTCAAAGTTTACAAACATAGAAAGCTGGTCTTGAAAAATTCTTGCTGAGTAAGCAATTGCGTCTTCCGCATCTACAGTTCCATTGGTTTCAACATTCATTATTAACTTATCATAATCTAAAGCGCTTCCTGCTCTTGTATTTTCAACAGAAAAAGAAACTTTTTTAACTGGACTAAAAAGTGAGTCTATGGAAATTAATCCTAATGGACTTTCATCTGACTTGTTTTTTGGTGCCTGAACATATCCCTTACCTGTACTTACCATAAGCTCCATATGGAAATTAGTTTTTTCATCCAGGTTACAAATTGTTTGCTCGGGGTTTAAAATTTCAATTTCTGGGACTAAAGTAATATCTTTAGCTTTAACTTCTTTAGGACCTTTTATATCTAGAACAATTTTTTTGGGATTAGATGAAGAAGATTTTATCGCTAAATTTTTAACATTTAATACTATATCTGTAACGTCTTCTCTTACCCCTTTAATAGAAGAAAATTCGTGTAATACACCATCAATTTGTATTGCAGTAACTGCTGCACCTTGAATTGATGATAATAAAATTCTTCTTAAAGAGTTACCAATTGTTTGACCAAAACCTTTTTCAAGCGGCTCTGCAATTACTTTTGCAATAGTTTTATCTTCATTGCTAGTAATTTCTAGCTTATTAGGTTTTATTAAAGCTTTCCAATTTTTGTCTATAATATTTGATGTAGTTTGCATTTTATACTCTCCTTCTCTTAGGTGGTCTTGCGCCGTTATGTGGCATAGGCGTTGTATCTTTAATTGATAAAATTTTAAATCCTCTTGATTGCAAAGATCTTAATGCGGTTTCTCTTCCAGATCCTGGGCCCTTAACTTGGACTACTAAGGTTCTTAATCCTTGTTCGAAAGCTTTTGATCCCGCGTCATCAGCTGCGATTTGAGCTGCGTATGGAGTCGACTTTCTTGATCCTTTAAAACCTTTTGCACCTGCAGAAGACCAAGAGATTACATTTCCGCTCTCATCAGCTATAGATACAATTGTATTATTAAATGTAGAATATACATAAGCAATACCTGATGTTATATTCTTTATAATTTTTTTCTTTTTTTTAAATGTACTAGTCTTTTTTGTCTCTAGTTTATTAGTCTCAGTTTTTTTTTCTATTTTTTCTTTTTTATTATTCATTAAGACTATTTTTTTAAAGGTGTTAATTTTTTACCAGCGATTGCAATAGCTTTGCCTTTTCTTGTTCTAGCATTACATTGAGTTCTTTGTCCTCGAACTGGTAGCTTTTTTTTATGTCTAGAACCTCTATAACACGCCAGGTCAACTAATCTTTTTATATTTACAGAAACCTCTCTTCTCAAATCACCTTCTACTTTATGATTAGCATCTATAAATTCTCTTATTTTGAGTACTTGATCTTCAGAAAGTTCGTTTACTCTTTTATTGTTTGGAATATTTAATTTTTTGCAGATTTTTTTAGATGAATGAGGGCCTATACCGTGAATATAAGTTAGAGCTATACTTACAATTTTATTTTGTGGAATGTTTATTCCTGCTATCCGAGCCATATATTAAATGAATTAAAGTTTTCCTGGGTATTTATATTGAGTAATCATTTAAAGTCAACCCTTGATAGTTTCAATTAAACCGCTTATTTCAGCACTAATTTCAGTAATTGAACCCTCGCCATTTATTTCTTTAACTAAATTTGATTGCTTATAATATTCAATAACTGGTTCTGATGAAGTTTCGTATGTCTTAAATCTTCGAAGAGCTATCTCCTCATTGTCGTCAGCCCTATTCTCTTGCATTAATCTTTCTGATATTCTTTTTTTTATTGTTTCTAGACTTACTGATAATTTTAAAACTAAATCAATTTGTTGGTTAAATTTATTTAGTAAATTATCTAAATTTTTTGCTTGCTTTAAAGTCCTAGGATAACCATCAAAAATAATTTTATTTTTATACGTGTCATTTGAAATAAATTTTTCAATAAGACTTCCTACAATTGAGTCTGAAACTAATTCTCCAGAAGCCATAATAGAGGAAATTTTAAAACCGAGTTCGGTTTTATTTTTAATTTCATTACGTAAAAGATCGCCTGTTGATAGTTGATAGAGATTATATCTTTCGACTATAAATTTTGCTTGAGTTCCTTTTCCCGCGCCTGGTGGACCAAAAATAACTAAATTCATTTAATTATTTTCCGAATTTTGTTTTTTTAATCAAAGATTCATACTGCGAACTCATCAATCTTGTTTGAACTTGGGTAACCGTATCCATTGCTACAACAACTACAATCAATATTGAAGTACCACCTAAATAAAAAGGAATAGGGTATTTTGCTATCAAGAATTCAGGCATCAGGCATACAAAAGTCAAATACAATGATCCTACGGTTGTTAACCTAATTAAAATTTTGTCTATATATTCAGCAGTTCTTTCACCTGGTCGAATTCCAGGGACGTAACCACCATATTTTCGCAAATTCTCAGCAGTTTCTTTTGGGTTAAATACTATTGAAGTATAAAAAAAAGAGAAAAAAATTATTCCAGAGGCATATAGCAACATATAGAGAGGTTGGCCCTGAGTAAACATTGAGGAAATAGCCAAGAAAGAATCAGACTCTGCAAACCCAAAATTTGAAATAGTTATAGGGAGTAATAATAACGCTGAAGCAAAAATTGCCGGTATCACTCCTGCTGTATTTATCTTTAATGGTAAATGTGATGACTCTCCACCGTACATTTTACTTCCAACTTGCCTTTTAGGATAATTTATTAAAATTTTTCTCATTGCTCTTTCGAAAAAAACGATAAATAAAACTGTTAAAATAACTAATATAAATATTGCCACAATCATTAACGCCGATAATGCTCCCGTTCTTCCTAATTCAAATGTTGAAGCTAACGCTCTTGGAATTTCTGCAACAATTCCTGAAAATATAATAAGAGATATACCATTTCCTACACCTCTAAGTGTTATCTGTTCTCCTAACCACATTAGAAAAGTTGTTCCTGCAACTAATGATATTGTAGTAATAATTCTAAAAGACATACCTGGTTCGATGACAAGATTACCTGCGTTTTCTAAACCAACTGAAACACCATATCCTTGAAGACATGCGATTAAAACTGTTCCATATCGTGTAATCTGAGTGATTTTTTTTCTTCCTATTTCCCCTTGCTCTTTTAAATTTTTAAAATAGTCCGATACTCCAGTTAATAATTGTACGATAATTGAAGAAGAAATGTATGGCATTATTCCCAAAGCAAAAATAGCCATTCTCGTTACTGCACCACCCGAGAACATATTGAACATTCCAAGAAGGCCTTTTTGACTTGAGGCCATTATTTCTTTTAACGCTAATGGATCAATACCAGATAAAGGCACGTATGTACCTAAACGGTAAATCATTAAGATTAGTATGGTAAAGAATATTCTACTCTTAAGGTCTTTTGCTTGACTGAATGCTCCTGCTGTATTGAGTGTTTCACTTGACATTATTTTTTAATATTGAGTTTTCCACCAACTTTTTGAATTTTCTCTAGAGCCTGTTTGGAAGCATAGTTTGCTACAATTTCAATGTTACTTTTTATTTCTCCAGTTCCAAGAATCTTTAATTTCATAAATCTTTTGTTAATTAACTTTTTTTCTTTTAAAACTTTTAAATCGATATTCTTGCTTAAATTATTTTTTTCACTATCAATCATTTTTTGAATTTTTGACAAATTTAGAATTGCAATTTTCCCTTTATTTAATGATTTAAAGCCTCTTTTAGGTAAACGTCTATATAATGGCATTTGACCTCCTTCAAAACTTTTTATAGCTACACCAGACCTAGATTTTTGGCCTTTATGACCTCTAGTGGAAGTTTTACCTCTTCCCGTACCTATACCTCTTCCTACTCTAATTTTTTTTTTATTATTTTTTATTAAACTGTTTAGATTCATTTCAATTCTCTCTTTTAATTACTATATCTGATATTTTTTTCCCTCTTATTGCAGATAAAATTTTTGGTGAATTTTGAGATCTCAAACCATTTATGCAGGCCTTTAATACGTTATGTGGATTAGCGGAACCAAGAGATTTTGCTACTACGTCTTGAATGCCTAATACTTCACATACAGATCTAATAGCTCCACCTGCAATTATGCCTGTTCCCGCAGGAGCAGACCTCAAGAAAACTTTTCCAGATCCATTTTTTCCTTTAACATCATGATGTAATGTTCTGCCCTCTTTGAGAGGAATTTTAATCAAATTTCTCTTAGCAACTTCAGATGCTTTTTTTATTGCATCTGGGACTTGTTTTGACTTACCTTGTCCAATTCCAACTAAGCCTTTTTGATTTCCTACAACAACTAAAGCAGCAAATCCAAACCTTCTACCACCTTTTACAACTTTTGTAATTCGATTAATGGCAACCAATTTTTCTTTTATTTCAGATTCAGTTTTTTTAATTTCAGTCATTAGAATTTTAATCCATTTTTTCTTAAAGATTCAGCAAAAATTTTTACTCTACCATGATATTTGTATTCTCCTCTATCAAAGTAAACTTTTTCAATTTTTTTTTCTTTTGCTCTTTTTGCTAAAATTTCACCTATTAAATTTGATTTTTCAATTTTTTTAATTTTTTTGCTCTTAAGATCTTTTTCAATTGAGGATGCTGAAACAAGTGTTGTTTTTTGAAGATCGTCAATTATTTGAGCAGAAAAGTTATTTAAAGATTTCTTTATAGAAATTCTGTATTTATTATTACTAACATCCTTAAGTTTTTTTCTATTTCTAATCCTTCTTTTTAATTTACTGTTAACTTTTTTCATTATTTTTTCTTTCCTTCTTTCCTTAAAACATATTGTCCTTTCTCTTTAATGCCTTTTGCTTTGTATGGTTCAACTGGTTTTAAGTTTTTTATATCTGCAGCTATTTTAGAAACTAATTCTTTATCTATACCAACAATTTTAATTATTGTTTGTTTTTCAACAGTAATTTTTATATCTTTTGGAATAGGAAAATTCACATCATGACTAAAGCCAATTTGTAAATTAAGTTTGTCACCTTTTATATTAGCTCTAAATCCCACTCCATTTAATTCTAAGGTTTTTTCATGACCATTTGAAACACCTAAAACGGCATTATTAACTAAACTTCTATAAGTACCCCACATTACCGTTGTTTTTTTATCTATATTTTTTTCAAGTGGCGTAATTTCAAACCCGCTATCATTTAACTTGGAAGAAAAAATTTTATCGTTGATACTTAGTTTTTTGGTTCCTTTGGGACCGGAAATAGTGACCACAGAACCCTCTATTTTAATTGAGGATTCTTTTGGAATTATAATTTTTTTCTTACCTATTTTTGACATTAAAATACCCTACAAATTATTTCTCCGCCTAAATTATTTTTTCTTGCGTCCGTGTCACTCATCACACCTTTTGGTGTTGATAAAATAGCCAAGCCTAAACCATTCATAACTTTGGGAATACTTGTAGCTTTTGAATATACTCTTCTACCAGGTTTTGAGATTCTTCTTATCTCTTTTATTACAGGATTACCATCATAGTATTTTAAAGATATTTTTAAACTTGTTTTGTTATTTTCAGTTTTTTCTATAAAAAAATCATTTATATATCCCTCTTTTTTAAGAATTTCTAAAATATTCTTTCTAAAATTAGATGATGGAATAAATACAGAATTTAAGAATCTCATTTGTCCATTTCTAATTCTTGAGAACATATCGCCTATTGGGTCAGTTAAAGTCATATTCCTCCTACCAGCTAGATTTTGTTATTCCCGGAATTTTTCCTGAGGAAGCCATATCTCTTAAAGCAATCCGAGAAATTTTAAGTTTTCTGTACACGCCATGAGGTCTTCCTGAAACTTCACATCTGTTTCTTATCCTAATTTTAGATGAGTTTTTTGGTAATTTATTTAGTTTCAACTGTGCCTCAAACCTTTCTGCTAACGCTAATTTTTTATTATTAATAATTTTTTTAAGAGCTAATCTTTTTTTTTGGTATTTTTTTACAAGTTTAATTCTTTTTAAGTTTTTCTCTATTGCGCTCTTTTTAGCCATAATATTCCTCAGTTTTGTTTATTATTAATTGGAAAATTAAAACCTTTAAGTAATTCTAAGGTTCCATTTTTATTTTTACTTGATGTAACTATCGTAATATCAAGACCTCTAATCTTATCTACTTTATCAAAATTTACCTCAGGAAAAATAATATGTTCTTTAATTCCAAAAGAATAATTGTTCGATTTATCAATTCCTTTCGTTGATAAACCTCTGAAATCTTTTATTCTTGGCAAAGCAATATTTACAAGTCTATCAATAAATTCATACATTCTATTAGATCGTAGAGTTACTTTAACACCTGCATTTGACCCTTTTCTTGTCTTAAAATTTGATATTGATTTTTTAAATTTCGTAACTGAAGGTTTTTGACCGCTTATTAAAGCCATATCCTCTAAACACACTTTTAATTTTTTCGAGTCAAGAGCATCTTCCCCTAGCCCCATATTTAATACTATTTTTTGAATTTTTGGTACTTCATTCTTATTTTTGTAAGATAATTTATTCATCAAATTTAATGATATTTCCTTCTCGTACGCTAATTTTAATCTTGAAATCATTTTTTATTTTTATCCTTCTTATTTTCTTTCTTTTTTTCATCTACATTTTTCACGTTTGATAGATGTATAAAGTTTTCTTTAGAAATAATTCCTCCTTTATTCTCTTTTGTTGGTTTCAGATGTTTCTTTATCATATTAATTGATTTGATTTTAACTCTGTTAAGTTTTTTGTTGATCTCCAAGATTTCACCTGTTTTACCTCTATCTTTTCCAGTTATTATTTTTACTTGCAATCCTTTTTTTAAAATCATATCTAAAGTACCTCTGGCGCCAAAGAAATAATCTTTGTATGACCCTTTGTTCTTAATTCTCTTGTGACAGGCCCAAAAATTCTAGTTCCGATTGGCTCGCCTTTGTCATCAGTTAGCACAACTGCATTATTATCAAATTGAACTTTTGAACCATCGTTTCTAAAAATTTCTTTTCTTGTTCTGACAACTACAGCTTTATGAACTGCACCCTTTTTTACTTTTCCTTTAGGAATTGCGTCTTTTACACTTATGACAATTATGTCTCCTACGGAGGCATATCTACGTTTTGATCCCCCCAAGACCTTAATACATTCCACTCTTTTAGCTCCGGTGTTATCTGCTACGTTTAATTCAGTTTGAATTTGTATCATTTATCTATTACCTGCCAAGTTTTTTTTTTCGAAAAAGGCTTGCTTTCAATAATTGTCACCTTTTGTCCTTCTTTATATTTATTGTTTTCATCATGCGCGTGATATTTTTTTGTTCTTTTAATGATTTTTTCATAAAAAGGATGTCTAAATTTTCTAGTTATTTCAACAACAATTGTTTTGTTGTTTTTTGAACTTGTAACAATTCCTTTTAATATTTTTTTTGTCATTTCGCTTTCCTTAAGTTGGTATAAAGTCTGGCTATACTTTTTCTAATTTGCTCAAATTGTGCTGGATTGTTAATTTGATTGTTTATTTTCTTAAATCTTAGGTTAAACAGATCTTTTTTAAGCGAGAAAATTTTTTTTTCAGCTTGATCATTTGATAATTTTTTAACTTCTTTTTTTTTTGACATATATTTATCTCTTTATAAATTTAGTTTTTATAGGAAGTTTAGCTGAAGCTTTATATAAGGCAATTCTTGCAGTTTCTTCTGTAACTCCATCGATTTCAAATATTATTCTTCCTGGTTTTACTCTACAAGCATAATATTCTGGTGACCCCTTACCTTTTCCCATTCTAACTTCTGTAGGTTTTTTTGATACAGGTATATTAGGAAAAACTCGTGTCCAAACTTTTCCAGTCCTTTTCATATATCTTGTTAAGGCAACTCTAGCTGCCTCTATTTGTTTTCCTATTACCCTGTCCGGCTGTATTGCTTTTAATCCAAACTGACCATAATTCAGTTTCGCGGCTCGAGCAGCTTTGCCATGAATTCTTCCTTTAAAAGCCTTCCGATATTTAGTTCTGACTGGTTGTAGCATTTTTTACTCTTTCTTTTTTTTCTTTTTCAACATCTTTTGCCATTAATTCTCCCTTATAAATCCAAACTTTTACACCAATTATTCCATAAGTTGTCAAAGCTTCTGCAAAACCATAGTCTATATCTGCTCTTAAAGTATGAGATGGAATGCTTCCCTCTCTTAACCATTCGGTTCTAGCAATTTCATTACCGGCCAACCTTCCGCTCAACATTACTTTTATACCTTTTGCATTTAATCTCATGGCTGATTGCATTGCTCTTTTCATTGCCCTTCTGTAAGCAACTCTTTTAACAAGTTGTTGCGCGATATTCTCTGCGACAAGGTTAGAGTTAAGTTCTGGTTTTTTAATTTCTTTGATATTAACATTTACATCTCCCTCAGTAATCTTCATTATATTTTTTTTAATTTTTTCTATATCAGCGCCTTTTTTTCCTATCACAAATCCAGGTCGAGAAGTATGTATAGAAACAGTGCATTTCTTTGAAGATCTTTCTATTATGATTTCTGAAACTCCAGAATTTACTATATTTTTTTTAATGTAATTCCTTATTTTAAAATCCTCAATTAAATATTTACCAAAGTCTTTTTTTTTAGCAAACCAAGTTGAGTCCCAACCTCTATTAACGCCTAACCTTAAACCAATTGGATTAATTTTTTGTCCCATTATTTATTTCCTTTTTTTTTCCTCAAGTACGATTGTTACACGGCTAAATGGTTTTTTAATTGGACTTGCCCTACCTTTTGCTCTGGGCCTAAACCTTTTCATCACTAATGATTTTCCAACAAAAGCCTCTTTTATAAATAAATTATCTATATCATATTGATAATTATTTTCTGCATTCGCTATAGCTGATTTTACAGTTTTACTTACATCTTTAGCTGTTTTTCTTCGAGTAAACTCTAAATCTCTCAAAGCAATATCAGCTTTTTTTCCTTTTATAAATTTACAAACTAAAGCTAATTTTCTTGAACTAGATCTGATATTTTTGTTTACTGCTTTAACTGTTAAATTTTTTTCCATTATTTTTTGTCTCCACCAGGTGTTTTTTCAGATGTTGCTGCTGTTGCTGCTGCTTTTTTATCAGCAGGTGTATGACCTTTAAAAAATCTTGTTGGCGCAAACTCTCCAAGTTTATGTCCTACCATTTCTTCTGAAATTGTAATTGGTATAAATGTTTTGCCATTATGAATCATAAAGCTATGACCAACAAAATCAGGTATAATTGTAGAGTTTCTTGACCATGTTTTTATTGGTTTTTTATTTGGCGTACTCTTTAGCTTATCAATCTTTTTTAATAAACTCGGATGAACAAATGGGCCTTTCCAAACAGATCTAGTCATTATTTATTCCTTTTTTTTCTTCTTGTTATAATTAATTTATCGCTTCTTTTTGGTCTTCTGGTTTTAAGACCTTTTGCAGATTGTCCCCAGGGAGAAACTGGACTTCTTCCTCCAGAGGTTTTTCCCTCTCCTCCACCGTGAGGATGATCCACTGGATTCATTGCTACACCTCTTGTTTGAGGTCTTTTGCCTCTCCATCTATTTCTACCTGCTTTACCAATTTTTATATTTTTTTGATCTGGATTTGAAACTATACCAATTGTTGCATTACATTTGCTGCTTACTTTTCTCGTTTCTCCTGAAGACAATTTCAAAATTGCATAATCGCCATCATAGCCTGATAAAGTGACTGAAGAGCCTGCTGATCTAGCTAATTTTGCTCCATTACCTGGAACGAGTTCTACATTGTGCAATGGAGTTCCTGGTGGTATATTTCTTAATTCGAGAGTATTTCCAACTTTAATTTCGGCTTTTTCTCCAGCTTCTATGGTATCACCTTGTTTTAATCCTTGAGGACAAATTATATAAGATTTCTCGTTATCTTTATAAGTAATTAAAGCGATATATGCTGTACGATTAGGATCATATTCTATTCTTTCTACTGTACCAGAAACGTTTTTTTTCTTTCTGAAAAAATCTATTAATCTATATTTGTGCTTCGAACCACCTCCAATGTGCCTAGAAGTTATACGACCATTGTTATTCCTGCCGCCTGTAAAGTTCTGACCTTTTGTAAGTGGCTTATATGGAGAGCCTTTCCATAAATTTCTTTTATCAATTACAACGGTACCACGAGAAGATTTTGTATATGGCTTAAAAGTTTTTAGTGGCATTTATTAAACTCCCGTACTTAGGTCTATACTTTGACCTTTTTTTAAAGTAATTATCGCTTTTTTGTAACCACTCTTTATTGATTTTCTACCTTGTTTCATCTTAAGTTTACTTTTTTGATTTATTATGTTTATTTTTATTACATTCACCTTAAATAATTTTTCTATATTTTTTTTAATTATTTGTTTATTTGCATTTTTGTGAACTTTAAAAACTGTTTTATTCTGTTCTGAAAGAATAGTGGCTTTTTCAGTAATTATTGGGCTTCTAATTGAGTCTATTTGATTAATTTTTTTCATTTAATATTCTGTTTTGTATTTTTTTAACTGATGATGACGTAATTATTATTTTTTGAAATCTAAATAAATCATAAACGTTAGCCCCTTCATCTTTAATAAGCTTAATGTTTTTTATATTTCTAGCTGATCGATTGATATTTTTTAAAGAATCATTATCAGAAATAATCAACACATTCGCTAGTTTATTTTTTTCTAAAAAATTATTGAAATCTTTCGTTTTTTTTACTTCTTTTTTAACATCAGCTAGGATATGTAAATTTTTATCTAAAGTTTTTTTTGCTAGTGTTTGTGCTAGTGCAAGTTTTCTTACCTTTTTATTGATTTTTTTAATTTTATAAACATTTCCTTTAGGTCCATGAGCCACACCTCCACCGACAAAGATTGGAGCTTTTTTACTTGCATGCCTCGCTCCACCACTACCTTTTTGTGCAACTATTTTTTTTGTGGATCCTTTAATTTGATTTCTCTGCTTAGTTTTTGCAGTTCTAGGTTTGGAATGATTTAATTGCCAATCTATAACAAATTTTATTAACTTATAGTTAATTTTTGATTTAACAATCTTATCTGATACCTCGATTGAGTTAGCTGAACTACCATCAATACTTAAAAGTGGAAATTTCATTTATTTTTTTCCTTTCTTTGCTGCTGCTTCTTTAGTTTTAGCCTCATATTTTTCTTTAATAGTTTTTCTGCTAATATTTTTAACAGACTCTCTTAAGAATACCGTTGAATTTTTGGAACCTGGTATTGATCCTTTTAAATAAATTAAATCATTTTCTAAATCAGATTTAATTATCTCGAGGTTTAATATAGTTCTAGATTTATCTCCCATATGTCCAGCCATTTTTTTTCCTTTGAAAACTTTACCAGGATCTTGTCTTTGTCCTGTTGAACCGTGAGATCTATGAGAAACTGAGACACCATGAGTTGCTCTTAAACCACCAAAATTCCACCTTTTCATAACGCCAGCAAAACCTTTTCCAATAGTTTTTGATCTAACATCTAAAAATTTTTTATCTTTAAATATTTCTAAACCTAGTTCATTCCCTTCTTTAAATTCATCTTTATTCTTAATTCTAAATTCCCTTAAAATCTTCTTAGGCTCTGTATTTTTTTTGGCAAAATATCCCTTCATTTGTTTCGTGAGTTTTGAATTTTTAAGTTTAAAAAATCCTACTTTGATAGCATCGTATCCTCGTTTTTCTTTAGTTATAACATCCAAAACTCTACCTTTTTCAATTTTAATTACAGTTACAGGGACAGACTGACCAGTTTCAATAAACTCTCTTGTCATCCCAATTTTAGTACCTATTAATCCAATGCTCATAAATTAAATTTTAATTTCTATATCCACCCCAGATGCCAAATCTAATTTCATTAAAGCTTCGACAGTTTGTGGTGTTGGTTCAATAATATCTATCAATCTCTTATGAGTTCTTGACTCAAATTGCTCTCTACTTTTCTTATCAATATGTGGTGATCTTAAAACAGTATACCTTTCGATCCTTGTTGGTAATGGGATAGGGCCTTTAACTTGAGCGCCTGTTCTTTTAGCTGTATTTACTATTTCCTCAGTTGATAAGTCGAGAATTTTGTTATCGTAAGCCTTTAAATGTATTCTTATATTTTGATTATCCATAATTATGCTAGTTTTTTTGTTACTTCGTCTTGAACATTCTGAGGTACTTTGTCATAATGACTGAATTGCATTGTGTATTGAGCTCTTCCTTGAGTTGATGAACGCAAATTGTTAATATATCCAAACATATTAGCTAAGGGTACTACAGCGTTAATAGCAGTTGCATTTCCCCTTGGCTCAGTTGAACCAACTTGTCCTCGCCTACTATTCAGATCTCCTATAACATCCCCCATAAACTCCTCAGGAGTTACCACCTCAACTTTCATCATTGGCTCTAACAACTTTAAAGTAGCTTTTTGACATGCTTCTCTAAAGCAAGATCTGCTTGCAATTTCGAAAGCTAAAACACTAGAGTCAACATCATGATGTAACCCATCAAGAATTTTTACCTTATAGTCAATTATTGGAAATCCAGCGAGTATCCCGCTATCAGCTACTCCCTCTACTCCCTTTTCAACGCCTGGAATATATTCTTTTGGAATTGATCCGCCTTTAATTAAGTTTTCGACTTCTCTTCCTTTGCCTGCCTCTAAAGGTTCAACGCTTAATTTTACTTTTGCAAATTGTCCTGCTCCTCCACTTTGTTTTTTATGTATATATTCCATTTCAGCACTACCTAAAATTGTTTCTCGGTAAGCGACTTGAGGCGCTCCAATATTTGCTTCTACCTTAAACTCTCTTTTCATACGATCTACAATAATGTCTAAATGTAGTTCTCCCATACCTTTAATAATTGTTTGTCCAGACTCTTCATCAGAAGAAACTCTAAAAGAAGGATCCTCTTTGGCTAGTCTTGCTAAAGCTTCACCCATTTTTTCTTGATCTCCTTTAGTTTTTGGTTCTACCGCTATCTCTATTACTGGGTCTGGAAATTCCATTGGTTCCAACAAAACAGGGTTTTTTGAGTCACATAATGTATGACCTGTTACAGTATGCTTTAAACCAGCTAGTGCAACGATGTCTCCAGCGGTTGCTGATTTAATATCTTCTCTACTATTTGCATGCATAAGTAACATTCTACCGATTCTCTCATTTTTATCTTTAGATGAATTTAAAATAGATGTCCCTGCATTCAATGTTCCTGAATAAATTCTAATAAATGTTAATGAACCAACGAAAGGGTCGTTTGCGACTTTAAACGCCAATGCGGAAAATTTCTCTTTTTCATCAAATTTCATAGTAACTTTTTCTTCAGAACCTACTTTTGTCCCCTCTATAGATTTAAGATCGTTAGGGCTTGGGAGATAATCAATAACAGAGTCTAGGAGAGGCTGAACTCCTTTATTTTTAAAAGCAGAACCAGTTAGAATTGGAACAAAATTAAATGATAAAGTCCCTTTTCTAATACATTTTATTAGATCGTTTTCTGAAGGTTCTTTGCCATCTAAATATGCCTCCATCAATTTCTCATCTTCTTCGACTGCTGTCTCAACTAAATCTTTTCTATATTCGTTTGCTTTATCTTTTAAATCTCCTGGTATATCTACATATTCAAATTTTGCTCCTAAATCTTCGTTTTGCCAAACAACACCCTTCATTTTTACTAAGTCGATTACTCCTTTCAACTCTGCTTCAGAACCAATAGGTATTTGTAAAACTAATGGTTTACATCCTAATCTTTCTTTTATCATTTCTACACATCTGTAAAAATCTGCTCCAGTTCTATCAAGTTTATTTACAAAACAAATTCTTGGCACTTTATATTTATCAGCTTGCCTCCAAACAGTTTCAGATTGAGGTTCAACTCCAGCTACTCCATCAAAAACTGCTACAGCACCATCTAGAACCTTGAGCGATCTTTCTACTTCAATAGTGAAATCAACGTGTCCAGGTGTATCTATTATATTAATTCTATGATCTCTCCAAAAACATGTGGTAGCTGCTGAAGTTATTGTAATTCCTCTTTCTTGTTCTTGCTCCATCCAATCCATTGTTGCAGCGCCATCATGAACTTCTCCTATTTTGTGACTTTTGCCCGTGTAATATAAAATTCTTTCTGTTGTAGTAGTTTTTCCAGCATCTATGTGTGCCATAATCCCAATATTTCTGTATTTGTCTAAAGTGTATTTAGTCATTATTTTTTACCATCTGAAGTGAGCAAAAGCTTTATTTGACTCAGCCATTTTATGTGTATCCTCTCTTTTTTTAATCGCAGATCCTTTATTTTGTGAAGCATCCATAATTTCTGCGTAGAGTTTATCAGCCATAGTTTTATTTTTTCTTTTTCTTGTGGCATCTAATATCCATCTAAGTGCCAATGCTTGTGCGCGTTTAGTTTTAACTTCAACAGGAACTTGATAAGTTGCGCCTCCAACTCTCCTTGATCTACATTCAATATTAGGCTTAACATTTGTTATTGCCATGTTAAATACTTTAAGTGGGTCTTCATTGTTTTTAGATTTTATTTTACTTAATGCATCATAAAGTATTTTTTCTGCTGTAGTTTTTTTACCGTCATACATGATAGAATTTACAAATTTCGAAACGACTTCTGAATGAAATTTAGGATCAGGATATATTTTTCTTATAGGTGCTTTTCTCTTTCTAGACATAAAATTACTTAGGTTTTTTTGCTCCGTACAATGAACGTCTTTGTTTTCTGTTAGCTACTCCCTGAGTATCTAGATTTCCCCTTAAAATATGATATCTCACACCTGGCAAATCTTTAACCCTTCCTCCTCTTAACAAAACAACTGAATGTTCTTGCAGATTATGGCCTTCACCTGGAATATAAGCCGTAACTTCAAAACCATTTGACAAACGAACTCTTGCAACCTTTCTTAAAGCTGAGTTTGGTTTTTTAGGTGTAGTCGTATAAACTTTTACGCACACACCTCTTTTTAAAGGCTGCTTTTCTAGTGCGGGAACCTTGTTTCTTGCAACGGGTTTAACCCTGCTTTTTTTAATAAGTTGGTTTATAGTCGGCATATTAGATTTATTTTGAATAAGAAGTAAGACTAACCAGAGTTTAATTGTTAGTGTTTAAGGTTAGATACGACCTTACTTCTAACATTCAAAATGTAACGCAAATTAGCATCGAATTAACAAAAGTCAATAATTAATGATTTTTTCTAAAAGTTTAAGTAGTTGTTTCAGGCGCACTAGAAGCGGATTCTAGCTCTTGTTTTTTAATTTCTTCTAATCTAATTTTATCTTGCTCTCTAGCCTGCTTGTCCCACTCAATTTTTGTAAGTCCGGTTCCTGCTGGTACTAATCTACCTACAATCACATTTTCTTTTAATCCCTCTAATGTATCTATTTTTCCTTTAATAGATGCGTCTGTAAGAACTCTTGTAGTCTCTTGGAAAGAAGCAGCCGAGATAAAAGAATTAGTTTGCAATGAAGCTTTAGTTATTCCTAATAAAACTCTTTCATAGACAGCTGGTTTCTTTTTCTCCTCTCTAAGTTTATCATTAATAATATTAATATCTAGTAGGTCAATAACTTCTCCAACTAATAATTCTGAGTCTCCAGGTTCTTTGACTTCAACTCTTTTTAACATTTGTCGTACGATAGTTTCGATATGTTTGTCGTTAATAACAACACCCTGTAACCTGTAAACTTCTTGTACTTCGGAAACAAAGTATTCGGTCAACTTTTCTACACCTAAAATTCTTAAAATATCGTGTGGAGCTGGACTGCCATCTAATAAATATTCCCCTTTTTTAATTTTTTCACCTTGATTGAAATTAACATGCTTTCCTTTTGGAATTAAATAATTAGAGGTTTCTCCATTTGAAGAAACAATTGATATTTTTTGTTTTCCTCTTACTTCTTTTCCAAATTCAATTACACCATCATTCTCAGCAATAATCGCGCTATCTTTTGGTCTTCTAGCTTCAAATAATTCAGCCACTCTAGGCAATCCACCAGTTATATCTTTTGTTTTAGAAGTCTCTTTGGGTAATCTAGCTAAAACGTCACCGGCTGATATTTTTTGACCATCTTTAACTGATAAAATCGTATCTGGCACTAAATAATATCTTGCTTCATTGCCATCAGCTTTTTTTATTATTTCACCTTTTTCATTTCTTAAAGTAATTCTTGGTTTCAGTTCTGAATTTTTAGAAGATGATTTCCAATCTGTAACTGATTTTGATGAAAGTCCTGTAGCATCGTCAAGAGTTTCAGTTAATGAACTTCCTTCCATTAAATCCATATAATTTGCTATTCCACTAGTTTCGGCTATTACTGGTAAAGTATATGGATCCCATTCTGCAATTTTTTTTCCTTTTTCCACTTTATCTCCATCTTTGAAAAATAGTTTAGACCCGTAATTAACTTTGTAAATAGCAAGTTGTCTTCCATTATCATCCTCGATACTTAGTTGGGTGTTTCTTCCCATAACAATTATATTTTTTTTTGAGTCTTCAATTAAATTTTTATTTATTATATTTAGCTTACCTTTGGTTTGAGAAATTATTTGTGACTCTTCCTTTATTTGTGCAGTTCCTCCAACATGGAAAGTTCTCATAGTTAACTGTGTTCCAGGTTCACCAATTGATTGAGCTGCAATCATTCCTACTGCTTCACCAACGCTAACGAGTTTGCCTCTAGCTAAATCACGACCATAACATATTTGGCAAACACCCCTTGTAGAGGCACACGTAATTACAGAGTAAACATTAACTGATTTTACTCCAGCAGCATCGATTTTTTCACAATCAAATTCATCTATTAATTTATCTTTTTTAATAATTATTTCTCCTGTAACGGGGTTTTTAATATTTTCTGCTATAACTCTACCTAGAACTCTCTCTGAAAGACTAACTAAAATATTTCCTCCTTCTATAATTTCAGAAATAGTAACTGAGGATCTTTTTTTAGGATCACATTCTTTCTTTGTAATTTGTACATCTTGAGCCACATCACACAATCTTCTTGTAAGATAACCTGAATTGGCAGTTTTTAATGCTGTATCAGCCAAACCTTTCCTAGCACCATGAGTTGAATTAAAATACTCCAAAACTGATAATCCCTCTTTGAAATTTGAAATAATTGGTGTTTCAATAATTTCTCCTGAGGGCTTTGCAATTAAACCTCTCATACCTGCTAACTGTTTCATTTGTGCCTGCGATCCTCTAGCACCCGAGTCTGCCATCATGTAAACAGAGTTAGTTTCAATTCTATCATCTTCATTTACTTTTTCGGCTGAGGATATTTCTTTCATCATTTCATTAGCAACTGTATCGGTACATTTTGACCAAACATCAACAACTTTATTATACTTTTCCCCTCTTGTTATTAAACCATCAGCATATTGCTTTTCGTATTCTTCTATTTGTTTTTTTGTACTACTAATGAGTTTTTCTTTAGTCTGAGGAATAATAAGATCATCTTTTCCAAAGGATATACCCGCTTTAAAAGCATGTTTGAAACCTAATGTTTTTATCCTATCGCAGAAAATAACTGTTTCTTTTTGCCCACAGTATCTAAAAATAGTATCTATAACTTCAGATACATTTCGTTTCGTCAAAAGCTTATTTACTAAATTAAATTTAATATTATAATTTTTTGGGAGAACGTTGGCTAATAAAAATCTTCCTGCGGTACTTGTATATTTTTCTTTAATAGGCTTACCATCTTTATTTATAGTTTCATATATTGAAATAATTTTGGAATGTAAACTTATTGATTTATTCTCTAAAGCCTGCTCTATTTCCTCAATACTAGAAAAAATTCCTTTTGGTTTTTTGTCATTTTCCTCTGCTTGAGAGAGATAATAAATCCCTAATACTATATCTTGACTTGGTACAATTATTGGTTTTCCATTAGAAGGACTCAAAATATTATTTGTTGACATCATTAAAACTCTTGCTTCTAATTGAGCTTCTAAACTTAAAGGTATATGGACTGCCATTTGATCACCATCAAAGTCTGCATTAAATGCTGCGCAAACTAATGGATGGAGCTCAATTGCATTGCCTTCTATCAACTTAGCCTCAAATGCTTGAACACCTAATCTATGTAGCGTTGGAGCTCTGTTTAATAGAATTGGGTGCTCTCTAATAATATGTTCTAAAGAATCCCAAACCTCACTTTTTTCTTTTTCAACGAGTCTTTTGGCTTGTTTAATCGTAGTTGCTAAGCCTAATTTATCAAGTCTGGCATACAAAAATGGCTTAAATAGTTCTAATGCCATTTTCTTAGGCAAACCACACTGATGTAACTTAAGTTCTGGACCAACTACAATTACAGATCTTCCTGAATAATCAACTCTTTTACCAAGCAAGTTTTGTCTAAATCTTCCCTGTTTTCCTTTGAGCATTTCTGCCAAGGATTTTAATGGCCTTTTACCTGTTCCAGTTATTACTCTTCCTCTTCTACCATTATCAAATAATGCATCTACTGACTCTTGAAGCATTCTTTTTTCATTTCTTACGATTATATCTGGAGCCTTAAGATCTAAGAGTCTTTTAAGCCTGTTGTTTCTATTTATTACCCTTCTGTATAAATCGTTCAAATCAGATGTTGCAAATCTACCTCCATCTAAAGGAACTAAAGGTCTAAGTTCAGGTGGTATTACCGGGACTGATGTTAAAATCATCCATTCAGGTTTGTTTCCAGAATTAATAAAAGACTCGATTAATTTTAATCTTTTTATCGTTCTCTCTTCAGTAACTTTTGATTTAATTTCTTTTAATGACTCCCTTAGTTTTTGTTGTTCTTTTTTGAGATCAAGATTTACTAAAATTTCCCTAACTGCTTCTGCGCCAATTCCAGCAGAAAATGCGTCTTCACCAAATTCTTCTTGTGCTTTTAATAAAGCCTCTTCTGAAATTAATTGACCTTTTTTTAGAGTAGTTAATCCAGGTTCAACTACGATAAAACTTTCGAAATATAAAACTTTTTCTACTTCCTTAAGTTTCATATCTATAGCAAGAGAAATTCTACTAGGTAGGGATTTTAAAAACCATATATGTGCAACTGGGCAAGCTAAATCTATATGTCCCATTCGTTCTCTTCTGACATTGGATTTTGTTACCTCTACTCCACATTTTTCACAAATAATACCTCTAAATTTCATTCTTTTATATTTTCCGCATAAACACTCATAGTCTTTAACTGGTCCAAAAATTCTTGAGCAAAACAAACCATCTTTCTCTGGTCTAAAAGTTCTATAATTTATCGTTTCAGGTTTCTTAATTTCCCCATAGGACCAAGATTTAATTTTTTCAGGACTGGCTAATGTAATTTTAATACTGTCAAAATTATTTTCTTGTGCTAGATTTTGATTGTCAAAGTTTTTAGTTATATTTTTTTCCATTTTAATTAAGTTCTATGTTCAGACCTAACGCTTTTATTTCTTTAACTAATACATTAAATGACTCGGGTACACCTGACTCAAAATTATTGTTTCCTTTCACTATTGTCTCATAAACTTTTGTTCTTCCTGCGACATCATCAGATTTAACTGTCAAAATTTCTTGTAAAGTATATGAGGCTCCATAAGCTTCTAAAGCCCATACTTCCATCTCACCAAATCTTTGTCCGCCTAATTGTGCTTTACCTCCAAGAGGTTGTTGTGTCACTAAACTATATGGACCAGTAGATCTTGCGTGTATTTTGTCCTCAACTAAGTGATTTAGTTTAAGCATATAAATAATTCCAACTGTTACGGGTCTATCAAATCTTTCTCCTGTTTGCCCGTTCCACAAATGAGTTTGACCAGTTTTAGGTAACTTTGCGAGCTGTAACATTTTTGTTATATCGTCTGTTGAAGCTCCGTCAAATACAGGTGTGGCTATCGGAACACCGTTAGACAAATTATGAACGAGTTCAGCTAATTCTTTATTTGATAATTTTGCTATAGTTTCCTCATAATATAAATTTCCATAAACCTCTTTGAGCTTTAATCTAATTTCTTCTATTTCTTTACTAATATTTTTTAAATATTTTTTAATCTGATCTCCCAACTCAGAACAAGACCAACCAAGATGAGTCTCTAAAATTTGGCCTACATTCATTCTGCTAGGAACACCCAGTGGATTGAGTACGATATCAACCGGTTTTCCATTTTCCATGTATGGCATATCTTCTACAGGCACTATTTTACTAACTACTCCTTTATTTCCATGTCTGCCAGCCATTTTATCTCCAGGCATTAATCTTCTTTTCACAGCAACAAACACTTTAACTACTTTCATCACTGTGGGAAGTAAGTCATCTCCTTGTTGAATTTTGTTTACTTTGTCTTCAAATCTTAATTTGATATCTTCATATGCATTTTCATATTGATTTTTAAGTTTTTCTAAATCACTATTTATTTCTTTGTTAGCAAACGAAATTTTCCACAGATCTTTCAATGATATTTTTTCGAAATCATTCTTATTAAGTGTTATCCCAGGTTTTAAATCTTTGAACTGTTTATTAATACTTTGTCCGATAAGAAGGTCTATTGCTCTCAATTTGATATTTCTATCAAGTATCTCTTCTTCTACATTCTTATCTTCTTGAACTGACTCTATTTCTGCTCTTTCAATAGCTATGGACCGTTCGTCCTTTTCTATCCCATGTCTATTAAAAACTCGTACATCAATTACTACGCCTGTACTACCAGACGGTAGTTTTAAAGATGAGTCTCTAACATCTGTAGCTTTTTCACCAAAAATTGATCTCAATAATTTTTCTTCAGGGCTAGATGATGTCTCACTTTTTGGTGTAACTTTCCCGACCAATATGTCTCCCGGTTTTACCTCCGCTCCTACATAAACGATCCCAGACTCATCAAGATTTCTAAGGCTTTCTTCGCTCACATTAGGTATGTCTCTGGTAATTTCTTCCGCACCTAATTTTGTGTCTCTAGCCATTGACTCGTATTCCTCAATGTGGACTGAGGTAAAGACATCATCAGTTACACACCTTTCCGAAATTAAAATAGAGTCTTCAAAGTTATAGCCTTGCCATGGCATAAACGCTACAGTAACATTTTTTCCAAGAGCTAGTTCTCCAAGTTTTGTTGCAGGTCCATCAGCTATTATATCGCCTTTCTTGATCTTGTCTCCAACCTTAACGAGTGGTTTTTGATTAATGCATGTATTTTGGTTTGACCTTTGAAACTTTGATAAATTATAAATATCAACAGCAGATTGAGAGAGATCCGTTACTTCCGTAGCTTTAACAACTATTCTTTTTCCATCAATTTTATCAACTACTCCATTTCTTTTAGCGACTATTGTTACACCAGAATCTAATGCAACATCTGACTCTATACCTGTACCTACTAAGGGTGACTCGGGTTTTAATAATGGTACTGCTTGTCTCATCATATTTGAGCCCATTAAAGCTCTGTTAGCGTCATCATTTTCTAAAAAAGGAATTAAAGCAGCAGCAACTGATACTAATTGTTTTGGAGAAACATCAATAAAATCAATGTTATCTCTATTCGATAGTTCAAAATTCAAGTTTTTTCTACAAGCAACTAACTCTTCTGTGAAAGAACCGTCTTTATTCAATTTTGAGTTAGCTTGTGCTATAGTATATTTTTCCTCCTCTATTGCAGAAAGATATTTTATATCTGAAGTTACTTTCCCATTTACAACTTTTTTATATGGGCTTTCAATGTATCCGAACTTATTTACTCTACAATAAGTAGCTAAACTATTTATTAATCCAATATTTGGACCCTCTGGTGTTTCAATAGGACAAATCCTTCCATAATGCGTCGGATGCACATCTCTCACTTCAAATCCTGCTCTTTCTCTTGTCAGTCCTCCAGGACCAAGTGCTGATACCCTTCTTTTATGTGTTATCTCAGATAATGGATTCGTTTGATCCATAAATTGAGAGAGTTGTGACGTTGCAAAAAAATCTTTTAAAGAAGTTGTAATAGGCTTTGCATTTATTAAATCTTGAGGCATTGCAGACTCGATCTCAAGAAAAGTTGACATTTTTTCTTTGACTGTTCTCTCCATTCTTAAAAGGCCTATTCTGAATTGATTTTCAACAAGTTCGCCAACAGATCTAACTCTTCTATTTCCTAAATGGTCTATATCGTCAACATCACCTTTACCGTCTCTTAAATCTAGCATAAATTTGATGATTGCAACTATGTCTGATTGTTCAAGAATTGTTTTTCTAGAGCTAGTGTTTAAATTTAGCTTAGAATTCAATTTCATTCTTCCAACTTCTGATAAATCGTATCTTTCTTTCTTAAAATACAAATTTGTAAATATTTCATTAGCCACTTCTAAAGATGGAGCCTCACCGGGTCTCAAAACTTTATATATGTCACTAAGAGCGTCTGATTTATTCAAGTTTTTGTCGATTTTCAGTGTCTCCAAAATGTATGGTCCTTTATTAATAGGATCAATGTTAACAACGCTTAATGACTTTTCGCCTTGATTAATAAGCTTAGAAATCTGTTCCTCAGTAATATCGAAACCTGCACCAACTAAAGTTTCTCCATTTGCATCTTTAATATCTTTTGCAATATATTTGCCTATTACTTCTTCTGTTGAAATAGAAATATTTTTTAATCCTTTTTCTTTGAGTTTATTTGCTATGAATATATTTAATTTATCACCTTTGGATAAAACTTTTTTATTATTGTCAGCGTCTATTAAATCATATGTTAGCTTTATTGGTCGTTTGTAATGTTCTGGATCGAATTCTGCTAACCACTTTTTTTTATCTGATAAATACGAATATTTTGTAGTAGTATAGAATGTATCAATAATTTTTTCTTTAGTAAATCCTAAAGCTAGTAAAATAGTGGTGATAGGAATCTTCTTTTTTCTATCAATCCTGAAATATAGAATATCTTTCGGATCAAATTCAAAATCTAACCATGACCCTCTACCTGGAATTATTCTGCAATTAAATAGAAGTTTTCCGCTTGCGTGTGTTTTACCTTTATCATGGTCAAAAAAAACACCAGGACTTCGATGCATTTGATTCACTACGACTCTTTCAACACCGTTTGTTATAAATGTGGCACTCGGCGTCATTAGAGGCAAGTCTCCAATAAAAACCTCTTGCTCTTTAGCTGACAGAATTTGTTTAGTATTATTTTCTACGTCGATATCGTAAACAACTAATCTTAAATTAGCTTTTAAAGCGGCTGAATATGATAAACTTCTTTGTTTACATTCTATTACATCAAACTTTGGTCTATCTAACTTATAAGATACGTATTCTAATGTTGATTTATCATTCCCATCTTCAATAGGAAAAATACTTTTAAAAACTTTATCTATTCCTTTAGAAAGTTCGCTTAATTGCTCATTTAAGGATTTTGACTCTAAGAATTCAGTATAAGAATTTTTCTGCACTTCAATTAAATTAGGAATTGAAAGTCCTTCTACTAATTTTCCAAAGTTTTTTCTAATATGTTTCTTTTGAGTAAAAGATAATTGCATCAAATATATAAATTTTTATTACAAATTCTAGTTTGTAATAAAATATAATAATAAATTTTAGTTTACTTTAATTCTACTTTAGCACCAGCTGCTTCAAGTTTTTTCTTAAATTCTTCAGCATCTTTTTTCGCTACTCCACCTTTAATCTCTTTAGGAGCTGCTTCTACTAAATCTTTTGCTTCTTTTAAACCTAAACCAGTTATTGCTCTTACTTCTTTTATTACGTTAATTTTTTTATCTCCGGCTGCAGCTAAAAAAAGTGAAAATTCTGATTTTTCCTCTCCAGCGGGTGCCGCGGCTCCTCCAGCTGCTGCTACTGCTACTGGTGCAGCTGCTGTTACTCCCCATTTTTCCTCGAGTTGTTTCGATAGCTCAGCTGCCTCAACAACTGTTAAAGTGGATAGTTCATCTATAATTTTATTTAAATCTGCCATTGTATTTCCTATGAATTATTTTTTTAAACTCTTTGCGCGGGCTAAATTAGCGATTTTTGAGCCAGGTGCAAGTAAAATACTTACTAATTTTTGAGCTGGAGAGGCCAAAATACCTACAATTTTAGCCCTTGCTTCTTCAAGTGAAGGCAGTGTGGCTATAATAGACACCTCTTTTTCATCTAAAACTTTACCATCCATAAATCCTGCAATTATCTTGAGTTTATTATTTGATTTTGAAAATTTTGTAAGAATTTTTGCAGAAGAAATAGGATCAGAAGAAATAGCTGCAGCGGTAGGTCCTGTAAAATATTTCTCTAAGTCTTTTTTTGAAGTATTTTTTAAAGCAATTTTTGTAATTCTGTTTTTTGTGATTTTGAATAAGATTCCTTTTTCTCTCAACTCTTTTCTCAGCGCATCTAACTCATTGACATTCAATCCTTGATATTGGGCTATCATTACTGACTCATTATCAGCAAAGTTTTTTTTCATTTCTTCAACATAATTTTTCTTCGCTGTTTTATTCATCATAAAATTACTTTGCTCCAATCTTGTAAGAAATACCCATTGTAGAGGAAATATATATGTTTTTAATAAACTCGCCTTTAATTGTCTCAGTTTTTTCTTTTTTAATAGCGTCTATAAAATAATTAAAGTTTTGTAAAAGCTTATCAGTTGGAAAGCTTTTTCTTCCAATTGTAGATGCTAAATTACCATCTTTATCATTTTTAACTTCGACTAACCCATTTTTAAATTCATTTACTGACTTTATTATATCATTAGTAACGGTTCCAAGTTTTGGATTTGGCATTAAACCCTTTGGACCTAAAACTTTACCATGTTTTCCAATCTTACTCATCATTCCAGGAGTGCAAATTAATTTTGTAAAATCTAATTTTCCCGCTGCAATTTTTTCAATTAGATCATCTGATCCAATTACATCTGCTCCACTTTTTTTAGCCTCAGAAATCTTTTCCGCCTCACAAAGCACAGCAATTTTTTGTTTTTTTCCTGATCCATTTGGTAACTTAATTGTTGTTCTCAAACTTAAATCTCCTCCTTTAGATTGCTTTAGATTTATTCTAAGAGACACATCAATTGACTCATCAAATTTAGTATTAGAATTTTTTTTAACTAAATCCAAAACATCTATAACTTGAGGTTTTTTCACATTAGAAGATGAGTTTTTCAATAAAAGTTTATATCTTTTTGATCTTTTAATCATTATTCTTTAACCTCAATACCCATTGATCTGGCAGAACCACAAATAATTTTTGTAGCTTCTTTAAGATCAAAAGCATTTAAATCTTTCATTTTTTCTTTTGCAATCGCCTCAGCTTGTTTCATTGTAATTGAACCTGCGATCACTCTACCTGGTTCACTAGATCCACTTTTTAGTTTTGCTGCTTCTCTAATAAAATGCGATGCAGGAGGAGATTTAATTATAAAATCAAATTTTTTATCTTTGTAAACTGTAATTACTACGGGAACAGGTTTTCCCATAAAAGCTTTTGTTTTCTCATTAAAAGCTTTACAAAATTCCATAATGTTAATACCTCTTTGTCCCAAAGCTGGACCAACAGGGGGAGCTGGATTGGCTTGACCGCCTTTTATTTGTAATTTTACGTATCCTGTAATTTCTTTTGCCATTAGTTTTTCTCCACCTGATTAAATTCTAAATCAACTGGTGTAGCTCTACCAAATATAGAAACTGACACTTTAAGTCTAGATTTTTCTTCATCAATTTCTTCT
>MDTE01069813.1_pt1 | contig 27599 bp, 19 predicted proteins | sample 811231 | NCBI WGS metagenome assembly MDTE01 (sample SAMN05326651, study PRJNA326480) | marine metagenome | isolation source: seawater | place: Indian Ocean: Red Sea | collected 2010 | reverse complement strand
AGGTTCTCGGCGTGGTGGATGTTGAGCGTGGGCATCGTGGATCGGTCGACCTGGCGAGGAGGTGGCGAGATTCTATCACGAGCTCGTCGGACAACCGGTCGAGAATCCGCGTGGTCGCGGAGGGAATTGTGTTTCTGTTCCGTCGCGCGTCACGCAGGAGAACATTGTGACCCTTGGCGGAGATTCTTCGGGAGGTACGTTCTGAAAGGAGCTTTCGTCGGAAAAGAAAAAACCCGCCATCGCGAAGCGACGGCGGGTTTCGAGGAGCGAGGCCGACGGGACTTGAACCCGCAACCCCCGGATCGACAGTCCGGTACTCTAACCAATTGAGCTACGGCCCCTACCAGCCGAACCGACCGAGGCCTGTTCGACAGCACATGATTCTAGCCAGACCGGATTTGCGGTCAAGAGACGGGGCGGGCGCAATGACGCTGTGGTCGAGTTAGACTGGCCGCCGAGTGGATTTTGACCGGAGGCCTCCAATGCTTCGCACCATGATTGTCGCCGTTCTCCTGCAGGGCTGGTTTGTCTCGGCCGTCGCTGTTGCTGAACCCATCACAAGGCGAAACGCCCAGGCCGCGCTGCACAAGGCGGTCAATTTTTTCCGCAAGACCGTCTCGGCCGAGGGCGGGTACCTGTGGCGGTACAGCCACGACCTGAAGCGTCGCGAGGGTGAAGGGAAAGCCGGTCCGGGAACGACCTGGGTGCAACCACCCGGAACACCGACCGTTGGCGAGGGGCTGCTCGGTGCCTGGTTGACGTGCGGCGACCCGGTGCTGCGTGATGCTGCGGTGCATGCCGGCCATCACCTGGTCCGCGGGCAACTGCGTTCGGGGGGCTGGGATTACCGCATCGAAACCGAACCGGCCCGTCGCAGGAATTACGCGTACCGGATCGACGGCAACCCCGAGGGCCGCAACCGGACCACGCTGGACGACAACACCACCCAGTCGGCACTCCGGTTCCTGATGCACCTGGACCGCGGTCTCGACTACAAGGATCAGCCGATTCATTCGGCGGTCGAATATGCCCTGGACGCTCTGATCAAAGCGCAGTTTCCCAACGGGGCCTGGTCGCAGCGGTACGAGTCGTTCCCGGATCCGAAAAAATTTCCGGTCCGCAAAGCGAGTTACCAGAAGACCTGGTCGCGGACCTTTCCCAAGAAACGCTACTACACCTTCTACACCTTCAACGACAACTCGATTGCCGATGTGGTTCGCACGATGATCGAGGCTCGCGAGATTTACGGCCGCAAAAAGTACCAGGCGGCGGCCGAAAAGGCCGGCGATTTCATCCTGTCAGCCCAGATGCCCGACCCACAGCCTGCCTGGGCCCAGCAGTACGATCTCGACATGCACCCGGCGTGGGCCCGCAAGTTCGAACCGCCTTCAGTCACCGGTGGAGAATCCCAGGGCGTGATGCGGACACTGATTTTCCTGTACCAGAAGACCGGCCGCAAGGATTTCCTCAATGCCGTGCCGCGGGCACTCAACTACCTGAAGAAATCGGAGATCTCCAAGGGCAAGTTGGCGAGGTTCTACGAACTGAAAACCAACCGGCCCTTGTATTTCACCAGGAAGTACGAGCTGGTCTACACGGATGATGACTTGCCGACACACTACGGCTTCCAGGTGAACTCGGGCCTGGATTCGATCGAGGCCGCCTGGCGGCGGGCCAAGAGGGACGGTCAGTTGAAGACGGTGGATGCGAGCGCCGCGCCGCGTCGGAAACGTCCGAAGCTGACAGCTGCGATCATCGAGCGTGCGCAGGAGGCCGTCGATTCGATGGATGCCCGTGGGGCGTGGGTCGAGTTGGACCGGTTGCGGTACCAGGGCGACGGAAACCGTGACAAGAAGGTCCCCGTGATTTCGACCCAGGTGTTTGTCCGCCACATCGGCTCTCTGGCGGCCTACATCGCGGCCAGCAAGTAGCGGCTACGCTTCGGCGACCGCCTTCATTTTCTCGAGGCCTTCGCGGGCGACTTCCTCGGGGTCCTGTTCCCAAAGGTCCTCGCGGAACAGTTCCAGCGACAGCCAACCGTCGTATCCCACTTCCTTCAGCAACTGGCAGTAGCGGCCCAGGTCGAAAATGCCGTCGCCGGGCATCACGCGATCGGGGTCGTGCTGCTCCTCGCGGGGCTTGGTGTCGATGCAGTCGTTGAAATGCGAGATGGCAATCTGGTCGGATGTCAGCTTGGCGATCGATTCGACATCGCCACCCCCGCGGTAGATGTGGAACGGGTCGAGCACCGTGGTGGCGTCGCCGTCACCGCTGCCCTCCATCACCCTCAGCGCGGCCTCGATCGAATTGACCTGCTCGCTGAATCCCAGGAACTCCATGATCGGCTTGATGCCGAATTCCCTGCCGATCTCCAGCAGCCGGGCATACTGTCGACCTCCCAGTTCGAAATCGACCTCTCCCAGTGGCGGTCCACCGATGGCATAGGTGGCTCCCACCGCCACCGACTGTTCCAGTCTCCGCTTGATCTCGTCGATCTCCTGTTCGTATTCCTCGCCGACAGTGTCCCACCACCCCTTGAGGAATATGGTCGTGGGCACCTCCAGCCCGTTGTCATCAGCGGCCTTGCGGATATCGGCCAGGGTGCCGCCGGTCAGCAGGTAGAGATCGATGTCGTCGTGCCACAACTCGATCGCCCCATAACCGGTTCGACCGGCGATCGCGATCTTTTCCAGGATCGGGGTCGGGCGAATGGTGCTCGAATTCAGGCTGTAGATGAAGTCGGCCATGGTTGTGTTTCCGGGGTTCGGGTTGCCGAAAACGGAGGGGTTCGGCGAAGGGGGCGACGACAGTGGTCTTTCGTCGTCTCGGGTCGAATTGTACTCTGCCCAAAGCACCGCTTCCAAACCGGCCGACCCGATGACTGGCCCATTCAAACTCGCCGCCTGCCTGATCCTGACCGGCCTGGTCGCTGGTCGTGCGATGGCCGCCGGTGAGATCGTCAAGTACGAGTCGCAGCGGCTGGTTCTGCACACCGATGTCTCACCGGCCACCGCGGCGATACTCCTCCGCGCTTTCGAGTCCGCATGGAAGACCTGGGTGCGTGAGTTCGGCTCACCGCCGGCCGGGAATGACGGCAAGCCGCTGCGGATTACCGGTTGCGTGATGGTGGCTCCGGAGAAGTTTTCCGGTGCGGGGCTGCTGCCAAAATCGATCGAGCGATTCCTTGGCAGCGAGCATCCGGGAAAACACCAGGGGAACCGCTTCTGGATGAAGGATCGGTCCAGCGACTACTACCGCCGCCACCTGATGATCCACGAGGCGACTCACTGCTTCATGACGGCCCGTGGCGGGACGATGCTGCCGGTGTGGTACCTGGAGGGGACGGCCGAGTTGTTTGCGACGCATGTCACCGACGCGTCGTCTGGCCAATTCCGCTTCGGCGTGATGCCGACCGACACCAGTCAACTGCCCGGCTGGGGTCGGCTGGGGATGTTGCGTCGAGATGTCCGCAGAGGCCGGTTGCCCCGTTTTGCAATGCTCTCGGGGTTGTGGAAAACCGAGCACGAGAAGATTTCGACCTATGCCTGGTCGTGGGCCTATTGCCGTTTCCTGGCGTCTCATCCCGTCTACGGGTCCGGTTTTCGGGCACTGGGCAAGCACCTCTCTGACGGGAGGTTCGACGCGGCGTTGGAACGATCGTTCGGTTCCCGTTCCGATGCGCTGCAGTTCGAGTGGCGACTGGCAGCCCGCGACATGGTGCCCGGTTTCGATTTCCAGCGATCGGCAATCCGGTTCGTGCGGTCCCGGCCCCTGGAGGCTGACGGGACCCGGACGGTCGTGGTGGCCGACCGGGGTTGGCAGTCGACCGGCGTGCGTGTCGAGAAGGGACGCGGCCTGAAAGTGGTCGCCGACGGGCGGTTCACCCTCGCGCGGAAACCCAGGCCGTGGATCAGCACCGCCGACGGGATCAGTTTCCGCTACCACGCGGGATTGCCGCTGGGCCGGCTGGTCGGGGTGGTGCAGCCGGACCGCGTGATATCGGATACGCCGCCACGTGTGGTCTCGCTGGGCCGCGATGGGCGGCTGTTGCCCAGGACGTCGGGGACGCTGTTCCTCCGCCTGAATGATTTTCTCAGCGAACTGGCCGACAACACCGGGATGGTGACCGTCGAGATCCGGAACGCGAAGCGCTGAGTCACAGGCACTCGGACAGCGAGTTCACCAGGTGGTCGATGTCGGCGACGGTGTTGTAGAGGTGACAGGAGATGCGGATGTAGCGGTGCTCGTGCATTGTCGTCACCGGGGTCTCGATCCCGAATTCCTGCTGCAAGGTTTTCTGGAGCGGGTCGATGTGTCCGTGCCCGGTTTCGGCGGCGGGATCGTTCGGAAGCGGAACGATGGTCATCGGTCCGTACCAGCGTTGGCTCTCGGGGGTGGGAGCCTCGAGCCCGGTCAATTCGAGCACCCGGCGGCGGGCCTGGTTGACCAGGTCGTGAGATTGGTCCCGGAACCGTTGGATCCCGTAGTCTTCCAGAAACGCGATGGCTTCGGGGATGGCCAGCCAACAGGCTGGGTCTCGGGTCCCCCCCCAGGTGAACTCGTCTTTCCAGGAGGAGTCCCGTCCGCTGACGCTGCCACCCCAGCTGGTGATGGCCGGACGAATACGGTGCTGGTGTCGGCGGCGGACCCACAGGAACCCGCTGCCGAAAGGGGCCGAGAGCCACTTGTGGCAACTGGCGGTGTAGTAGTCGCAGCCGAGTTGTTCGAGATCCAGTGACAGCATGGCGACTGCGTGTGGACCATCGACGCAGACGGGCACCCCGTGCCGTGAGGCCGCCTGGCAGATCATCTCGATCGGCAACGTCGTTGCGGTGGCCGATGTCACGTGGCTGGCGACCAGCAGTCGAGTGCGATCGGTGATCGAGGCTGCCAGGTGCTCGACCAGCTGCTCGGCCGAGTCCTCCTCCAGCAGTGGCCAGGGCAGACGTCGGACGACCAGCTCGGCTCCGGCCGCCTGGCACGTCTTCTGCCACAGCCGCCGGACGGCCCCGTATTCGTGGTCGGTCAGCAGCACCTGGTCTCCGGCTTCCAGTTCGACGCTGCGAGCCACGATGTTCATTCCCGCCGTCGCATTGTCGACCAGTACGAGGTCACGAGGGTCGGCTCCCACCAATCGCCCCAGCGCGGCGCACGTCTCGTCGAGCAGTCCTTCGAGCCGTCGCACGAAGAATTCCATCGGCTGTCTCTGCAGCTCGGCCGTCCACCGTTGCTGGGACTCTCGGACCGGTCGCGGGGCGGGGCCGAACGAGCCGTGGTTCAGGTAGGTGACGCCGTCGGGGATGTCCCAGGAGTCGGAGATCTCGGGGGGCGGTGCGTTCATGTCATCGGAGACGGATTGGAAGCGGGTTCGGGAACGGGAGTTTCGGTGGTGGGCAGCAGGTGGGGTTCGAGCACGGTCATCGATTGCCACTTGCCGTCGAGGAATCTCCAGAGGAAACCGAGGGCCAACAGGACGATGAAACCGGTGCAGGCGATCCAACCGGTGTGCAGTGTCAGGAGCCCGTTGCGGACCAGGAGCCACGTGGGCAGGACCATCACCAGCCACGCGGCGACAAGTGTCAACCACAATCCGAACCGGGTGTCACCGGCTCCACGGATGGCCGAGCTGAAGACGATGATGATCGCATCGAAGAAGGCGTAGACGGCGACGTATCTCAGCAGGATCACCGCCATGTCCTGCACCCGTGCGAAGTCCTCCGCGTCGGCCATCGCCGCGTAGGGTAGCAGGAGGATGTCGGGAACGGTGAGGTAGAGTGCTGAGAAGGCGAGCATGTAGATGGCCGCCAGGACGAAGGCGGTCCAGGTCGTGCGGATCGCCAGGCGTGGTCGGCCCTCGCCCACCCGGCGTCCCACCAGTGTCATCACGGCGGTGCCGACACCGAGCATGGGGACGAAGGCCATCGAGTTGATGTTGAACGCGAGGTTGGTGGCGGCCAGTTCGTCGGAACCGAGTTGCCCGAGCAGCAGCAGAAAGACGGTGAATCCGGCCACGTCGACCAGCGACATCACCCCGTTGGGCACGCCGTACTTGATGAAGCGTCCAAACAGTTCGCGGTCGAAACTGCGGTTGACCAGCAGTCCGAACTTCTGGACCGTTGCGGGTCGGAACAGTACGACAGCGTAGAGTCCCACGGCTGTGAACTGTGCTGAAACGGTTGCGATCGCCGCTCCGGTGATGCCCCAGCCGGGAATCGGCCCGGAACCGAATATCAGCACGTAGTCCAGCCCGATGTTCAGCAGCGACGCGGTGACGTTGACCCACATCACCACGGTGGTGCGGCCCTGCCCGGTGAAGAAACCCGAAAGCGCGCCACTGAGCAGAAACGGGAGACTGCCCAGGCAAAGGACTTCGAGGTAGCGGATTTCGAGTGCCTGGACAGTGGGGTCATGACCACCCCAGGTGAAGATCGTACCGGCCACCGGTGTGACCGCCGCCAACAGCACACCGGCCGCCAGTGCGAGGTAGATGGCCTGCCAGAGCGAGGCAGCGATTCGGTCGGGACGATGGGCCCCGTCGTACTGGGAGACGAAGGTGTTGGTGTACATCGCGACCCCGAAGGGAACCGACAGCAGGGTCCAGTGCACCATTGCGGCGGGCATCGCGGCGGCCAGGGCTTCCGGGCTGTGCCAGGTCAGGAAGATCCGATCCACGACGTACATCAGCGTGACGGAGCCCGAGCTGATGACCAGCGGCAGGGCGACCCGCAGCAGTTCCCGGAGGCTGCCCGGAGCCGGTTCGGGTGGCGAACTGTTTCCGGTCGTCACGTCCGTACAGCTCCTGCTGTGCCCGACGGCAATGACTGGTTGCGAGAATCGTCGGAGGGCACTCGTGCGAAGTCGCTAGGTTAGAAGGGTGGTGGGGCCGGGTAAAGGAGAGTACCCCGGTGCTGCCGGACGCGGCTCGTTGCGAAGGCGGTGGGCAGCCGCTAGTTTGCTCTGTGCGCCGGTTCCAGGGGCCGGGGCCCTCTTCTCGACGACACCCGGAGACTCACCATGTTCTTGCTGCCGCTGCGGTGCCGCATTCTCTCCGGATTGGCGTTGCTGGTTGCAGTGGTTGTCGTGCCCGCCGCGGCTTGGGGCGAGGCCCGGCTGGCGACCGTCTTTGCTGACCACATGGTGTTGCAGAGGGGACGTGCCGTTCCAGTGTGGGGGACGGCGGCCGCCGGCGAACAGGTCGGCGTTTCGATCGGCAAGCGGACCGGTTCGACAAAAGCCGATGCGGCCGGACGGTGGAAGGTGGTGCTGGAGGCGATGCCGGCCGGAGGACCGCACCAGCTGGTCATTCGGGCGACCAACACACTGAAGGTCTCCGACGTGCTGGTCGGTGAGGTCTGGCTGGCCAGTGGACAGAGCAACATGGCGATGCCGGTCCGGCGTTGCCGCGATGCGAAGACTGAACAGGAGGCGGCCAACTTCCCGAAGATCCGGATGTTCACCGTCAAGCGGTCAGCCAGGCTGGCGCCCCAGGCCGATTGCCAGGGCCGGTGGCAGGTCTGCAGCCCGAAGACGGTGGGAGGGTTTTCCGGTGCCGCCTACTTCTTCGGACGTCGCCTGCACGCCGAACTCGGTGTCCCGGTGGGCCTGATCAACTCGTCCTGGGGTGGTACGGCGATCGAGGCCTGGACCAGCCTCGACGTGCAGAAACAGGACAGTCGCCTGGCGAGTGTCTTTGCTCCGTGGAAGAACAAGCCCAAGGCCAACCGCAACAAGCCCGCCAATCTTTTCAACGGCATGATCCAGCCCCTGGTCGGCTACGGCATCCGGGGTGCGATCTGGTACCAGGGCGAGAGAAACTCGAAGTCGATTTCCTCGGCCCGGCTCTACCGGCACCAGTTGCCGCTGTTGATCAGCGACTGGCGGAAGCGGTGGGGGCAGGGGGGACCGGAGAATTTCCCGTTCTTCTGGGTCCAGTTGCCCAATTTCAAGGCCCGGCAGGTGGATCCGAACCGAGTCACGTCGTGGGCGGTGATGCGGGAGAGCATGCAGCAGGTGTTGAAACAGCCGGCCACCGGAATGGCCGTGACGATCGACGTGGGGGAGGCTCGTGACATCCATCCGAAGAACAAGCAGGATGTCGGCCACCGCCTGGCCCAGGTGGCGCTGGCGGCGGCATACAAGAAGGAACTGGTCGCGATGGGTCCGTTGATGCGGTCGGTGACGATCGAGGATTCCCGCGTCCGGGTTCAGTTTGACCACGTGGGAGAGAAGCTGGTCGTGCGGGGCAAGCAGCAGCTGGTCAAGGGGTTTGCTCTGGCCGGTCCTGACAAGGTGTTCCATTCGGCTGTGGCGCGGGTCAAGGACAACACCGTCGTGGTGGAGTCGAAAGAGGTCCCCGACCCGATCGCCGTACGGTACGCATTTGCCGACAACCCGGAGGTCAATCTCTACAACTCCGATGGAATTCCCGCGGCCCCGTTCCGGACCGATGACTGGGAACCGGACGCAGGACCCTGACCCGGTCGCTGTGGGCCACTGGACAAAAACGTGACGCCTGACGAACCCTACCTGCTGCGGCTGAGCAATCGGTTGGCGACCGGCCTGTTGTCGATGGCCCCGGAACGCAAGGACCGTCATCGCGGGTTCCTGTTGGCCCAGCAATTGCCCGACGGGGGGTTTCGTGGTCGCGAGGGCGATTCGGACCTCTACTACACCAGCTTCGCCGTCCGCGGCCTGTCGATGCTCGGTGGGCTGGGTGAGGCCGAGTGTGAGAGCATTGGCCGTTACGTGCTGGCTTGCCGCTCGCAGGAACTCTCGGTCATCGATCTCGTCAGCTGGCTCTACAGTGGGCTGGTCGTGCAGTTGGCCGGGGGTCCCGATCCGTTGTCGGGAGCTCCCGAGACGTTCGTTGACGCAATCGCCGAGTCGCTGGAGAGCACCCGGACGGCTGATGGGGGTTACGCTCGAACAACCGAGGGAGCGGCCGGCAGCACCTACCACTCGTTCATGGTTGCCCTGGCCTACGAGTTGCTGGGCCGGACGGTGCCCGATCCGAACCGGATGATCCAGTTCGTGTACGACCGCCAGCGTGACGACGGTGGCTTCGTCGAGATTTCCCCGATGAAGCGGAGTGGAACCAACCCCACCGCGGCGGCGGTGGCGTTGCTGGTGATGCTCGGCGGGATGGACGATGAACTCCGGGACGATGTCGGCGAATTCCTGGGCATCGTCAAGGGAGACGAGGGCGGTTTCCTGGCCAACACGCGAATCCCTTTCAGCGACGGGCTCTCGACGTTCACCGGGCTGTTGACCGTACAGGACCTGGAATTGGAGGGGGTGTTGCGGCCCGAGAGGGCCGAGGCGTTCATTGCCGGCGAGCTGGAGTTTCCAACCGGGGGGTTTCGCGGCGCGGCGTGGGACACCCAGGCCGATGTCGAGTACACCTTCTACGGGCTGGGGACGCTGGCGCTGCTGTGTCGCTGATTGCCTAGAAGAACAGCCGCAGTTGCCCCGAGGTCGGTGTGGGGGGGCGGAAGGAATCCCCCGAGAGCGGTGGGAGCCGCTGGTCGAGCCCATGCCGTGCGGCGAAGACCTCGAAGGTGCTGCGAATCTGTTCGGCCAGGGGCCCCGTGCCGCGCATCCGTCGGCCGAACTGCGTGTCGCTGAGTTGGCCGTCGCGCACACTGCGGATCCGTCCGAGCACGCGTTCGGCCGCATCGGGCAGGGTGCGGGAGACCCAGTCGACGAATACGGTTTCGACGGCCAACGGTAATCTGAGCATCTGCCACGACGCGGAACGGGCTCCGGCGTCGGCGGCGGCTTTGAGGATTGCGGGGACCTCGCTGTCGGTCAGGCCCGGGATGATCGGTGCCAGCATCACCCGAACGGGGATGCCGGCTTCCGAGAGCGTGGCGATTGTCCGCAGCCGCGCCTCGGGGGAGCTGGTGCGGGGTTCGAGTTTTCGAGCGAGGCCGGCGTCGAGGGTGGTGAGGCTGAGTGAAACGCTGACGGCGGCATGTCGGTTGAGTTGTTCGAGCAGATCGAGGTCGCGGACCAGCATCGCGTTCTTGGTGATCAGGCCGATCGGTTGCCGTGCCTCGGCAGCGACCTCCAGGCATCCTCGCGTCAGTTTCAGCGTGCGTTCGATGGGCTGGTAACAGTCGGTGACGCCCGAGAAGGCGATCGTGGCCGGCTCCCATCCGGGCCGGTTCAACCAGTCACGGAACAGGTCGGCAGCCTGGTGCTTGACGACGATGCGGGTCTCGAAGTCGAGTCCCGCATCGAATCCGAGAAACTCGTGGCTGGGACGGGCGTAGCAATAGGCACAGCCGTGTTCGCAACCCCGATAGGGGTTGAGGCTGTAGGTGAAGGGAATGTCGGGGCTGTCGTTGCGGCTGACGATCGAGCGGGACGAGTCGGCGAGGAATTCGGTGCGGGGACCCCGTTGAGAGTCCGGTTCGCCGGATCCGTCACCGTCCGCGGCTTCGGCTTCGGGGTCGGGAACCACCTCGAGGGGAACGAAGCGGTTTTGCGGTCGCAGATCGGTGCCCCGGCCTCGGGGCGGTCCGGGGGCGGGGTGGTTCACGGCGTTGTCTCGCGGACGGACGAACTGGTCGCTGCGGAAGGGAAGCCCGGAGCTGGTTGGGTTGTACCCGATGCCGGAGTGCGGTCAATGGTCTCGGGAACGCAGGGGGTTGACTCGGCTGGAGCGATCCGGGTAGATTTTCGGGAAGGAGAGGTCCGCTGGAGGTGGACCGGAACGTTTTGCAGAAAACGGGAGAAAACGGAGTTTCCCACACCGCTTTTGACGCTCACGACAACTCCGATCGATGGGCCCTTGTGGTTTTGTGCCGCGTGGCTGGTTGGTCGTTGCAGGTGAGGCGTGGCATGGGGGCATGAGGCTCGATGCTGATCCGCCAAGACGGCGCAGCGCTGAGGGTTGATGCCCCGGCCAAGCTGAACCTGTTCCTGGAAGTCCTGGGTAAGCGAGAGGATGGGTTTCATGAGTTGGAAACACTCATGGTCACGATCTCGCTGCATGACACTCTGCGTTTCACGGAGGAACCCACACCAGAGATTCGGCTGCGTTGCCATGGCCGGGGTGTCGTCGACGGGACGGTGCCTTCAGGTGATGGCAATCTCGTCGTCCGTGCGGCTCGGCTTTTGCAGGAGCATTCGGGCACCTCTCGGGGTGTGACGGTTGACCTGTGGAAGCGGATCCCGGTGTCGGCGGGCCTGGCGGGTGGATCGACCGACGCGGCGGCCACCTTGGTGGCGCTCGACCGGCTGTGGGAGCTGGGCTTGGCGGCCGAGGAGCTGCTGACGCTGGCTGCTCGTTTGGGCAGCGACGTGTCTTTTTTCGTTCGAGGTATTCCGGCGGCAATCTGTCGGGGCCGCGGCGAGAAGATTCACCCGGTCGAACGGCCGTTGGGGGTGCCGGTTGTCGTTTCGCGTCCGGCCAGCGGATTGTCGACGGCCGAGGTCTACCGGCATTGCCAGGTCAGCTCTCGTCCCCTGTCGGTTCAGCCGCTGGTTGATTCGCTGGCCGACGGTCGGCTGACCGCCGCTTCGAGGTTTCTCCACAACTCTCTGCAACAGACTGCGACAACCCTGAATTCGGAGGTCACCGACCTGATCACTCGATTGGATCGTCAGCCCGTGGTGGCGTCGGCGATGACCGGCAGTGGGACGGCCTGTTTCGGGCTGTGTTCCAGCGACCGGTTGGCCCGGCGCATCTCCAGGCGGTTGTGCGGCACGGGAGTGCCGTGGGCAACGGCGGTGCGGGCGGGAGTGTGAGTGAGGCTCGACACGACATGAGCAGGCAGGTGATCACCGGACGGAGGGGAAGCTGAGGAGTAGCGACAAGGAGGACAACAGTGGAGATCACGGAAGTTCGCATCAAACTCATGGCCGATCCGCACGAGCGTCTTCTGGCGTTCTGCTCGGTCACCTTTGATCAGTGTTTTGTCATCCGGGACCTGAAGATCATTCAGGGAACCAAGGGGGCCTTCGTGGCCATGCCCTCGCGGAAGCTCACCGACCGGTGCCCGCAGTGCAACATGAAGAACCACCTCCGGAGTGTCTTCTGCAACCAGTGTGGAGCGAAGCTCTGCGACGAGCGTGCCATCAAGGGAGACGACGGCCGTGCCAAGCTCTACGCGGACATCGCTCACCCGATCAACTCGTCTTGCCGCGAGATGATCCAGACCCGGGTGATCGAGGCGTACGCTGACGAGCAGGTCAAGGCGACCGAAGCCGGTTACGTCTGCACCTATGACGATTACGACGAGGACCGTTACGCGACGCTGGCTGACGGCATGCCGGCAATCGCGGGACGGATTGAACCGGCCGCCGAAACCCCGGCCGGACCTCATGTCCCCCAGGAGTCTCCCTCGGCAGAGGCGATTGACGGGGATCCGCCCGAGTTCGGGGCGGGGGTGTTGTAGCGCAGCGGTCAGGCGAAATACTGGACTGCGTTGCGGAATATGGCCAGCCCGTCTCCGTCTCCGGAGAGCCCCAGCCTGGTCCAGCGGGGGTGCTGGGTGGCGTGCAGGAATCGTTCGGGGTGAGGCATCAGTCCGAGTACCCGGCCGCTGGGGTCACCGAGTCCGGCGATGTTGGCGGTTGATCCGTTGGGATTGTGCGGTTCCGGCAGCAATGGATCACTCGCGGCGGGAGTGGTGTCCGAATTGCCGGAGACCTGTCCGTCGTGCGGACGATGCCGGTAGCACAGGCCGACCTGGTCGTTGGCGAACCAGCCGGACAACACTTCCGGGTCACGGGGCACCAGCCGTCCCTCGGCATGGGCGATCGGCAGATCGAGTTCGTCGAGACCCTGCAGGAAGACGTTGTTGGTCGACACGATCTTGAGCCGGACCCAGCGGGCGGTGTACTTGCCGTTGGTGTTCCAGGTCAGGGTGGCGTCAGGCGATTGGTTCTTGGTATCGGTGGCCCACGCCTCCGCACCCCCGGGCAGGATCCCCGCTTTCAGCAGCACCTGGAACCCGTTGCAGATGCCCAGCGCCAGCTTGTCTTCAGACAGGAACCGCCCGATGGTCTCCGAGAGCTGTCCCCGCAACTGGCTCGAAAAAATCACCCCGGCACCGATGTCATCGCCGTAGCTGAATCCTCCCGGAATGCACAGCACCTGGTAGTCATCAAGCAGTCCGGGAGACTCGAGCACCCGGAACAGGTGCACCCGGTCGGTGTTGGCACCGCACGAGGAAAAGGCGTGCGCGGTTTCCACGTCGCAGTTGGTGCCCGGGGCACGCAGCACACACACGCGGGGAGTTGCCATGAGAGTCATCCCGTTTCCTGCCGGGGACGCAATTCGGCAGCGATGCTACCGGCGGTTCCCGGGAAAGGGAAGTCAGCAGCCCACGGGTTTCCCTGTTCGAGCGTCTCGGTTTAGGATCGGGCAATGTGAGAAGTGACCGGTGAGACTTGGTCACGGTGAGCCCGACAGTCGGAGGTGTGTGGATGTCACGGACAGGAGTTCTGGTGTTGTGGCTGGTCGTTGGTTTGACGATCGGACGTCCCGGTCCGGAGGCGTCGGCCGGAGAGATCGCTGACGATCTGTCCGCGGTCGCCCGGACGGGTCCGGGTGGTCGCGGCTCGGTTGCCGCACGAAAGGCCACCGATCGGCTGTCCCGCAACGGCCTGGAGTTGCTGCCCCGGTTGCTGGAGGCGATGGACACCGACAACATCGTGGCCGCCAACTGGTATCGGACCGTCTACGAGCGGATCACTCGGCGGGAACTCGCCCGGGATCCTGTTCCCGACTTTCCTGTCTCGTTGCTCAAGACCTACGTCGCCAACCCGAAGCGGCAGGGCCGTGTCCGGCGACTGGTGCTGGACCTGGTCGAGCGACTGGAACCGGGCACCACCGACTCGATGATCCCGAGTCTGTTGTCGGATCCCGAATTCCGGGACGATGCGGTTGCCGCCGCGCTGGTCCGGGGCGATCGGGCCAGGAAGGCCGGGCGAACCCGGGAGGCTTCCGGCGAGTACCGCAAGGCGTTCCAGGCCGCACGGAATTCGGGCCAGATCGGTACCGCCGCCGACCGTCTCAAGGCGGTTGGCCAGGAGGTCAGCGTTGTGACCCACATGGGGTTTGTCACCAACTGGTTTCTGCTGGGCCCGTTTGATGCTCCCGGTACCACCGGGTTTGAGCTGGTGTTGCCGCCGGAAAAACAGGTCAAGACCGCCGTGAACCTGGCGGCGACCTATGCCGGGAAGGGTGGTGGACGCATCAAGTGGACGCGACACCAATCGGGTGATCGTTTCGGCCAGTCGAATCTCAACGCGGCGATTGCGGCCGTGAAAGAGGCGGTCGGATACGCCTACACCGAGGTGATCTCGCCCCGCAAGCAGTCGGTCCAGATTCGCTGCGGGGCCGACGACAACATCACCATCTGGCTCAACGGCAAGCGGGTTCTCCGTCGGCTCCAGTGGCTCAACGGTACGCGACTGGATCGGTTCCGCGCCGCCGTGACGCTGAAGAAGGGCCGCAACCGGATGTTGGTGAAGGTCTGCCAGGGACCGCAACACAAGAACCCCGCGGTGCCCAATAACTGGTCGCTGCAGTTGCGTTTCTGTGACGCCGCCGGTGGCAGCGTGGGTGTGACCAGCGGTTTGCCGGAGGTTGCCAGGAAGAACGCCGCGGTTTCGAGGGAGTCGAGTCGATGAGGAACACGAACATGAAGCGGTCATGGAATGGGATGGTTGGCCAGGCTCTGGTGCTGGCCTCGACCATCGTGGCGGTCACCTGCGAGGAGTCGTGTGCGGAGAACTGGCCGGGATGGCGGGGCCCGGACCGCAACGGCGTCAGCCGTGACACCGGGGTGCCGTTGAACTGGTCGGCTGATTCCAACGTCGCCTGGAAAACGCCCCTGCCCGGATCGGGGATCTCCAATCCGATCATCTTCGATGACAGGGTGTTTGTGACCGCCTCGGACGGCAAGAACCTGGCCAACCTGCACGTGATCTGCCTGTCACGTGACAGCGGACAGATTCACTGGCACCAGCGGCTGTGGGGAACGGCACCGACGAGGTACCACGGGAGCAAGAGCAGCATGGCGAGTCCGTCGCCGGTGACTGACGGCCGACACGTCTGGGCCTTTTTCGGTACCGGAGACGTGTTCTGTTTCGAATCGGCCAGCGGCCAGTTGATCTGGCACCGGTCACTCGCGGGGGAATACGGGGTGATCGAGAACCGGTTTGCGACATCGAGTTCACCGTTGCTGTACCGGGATACGATCCTGCTGCAGGTGGACCACTACGGTGACAGTTATCTTGTGGCCCTGGACCGCAAGACCGGGTCCAACCGCTGGAAGGTCGATCGCCCGGGTCGCTGGTTGTCGTGGAGTTCACCGCAGTTGATCCGCCTGAAAGGCGGACGTGACGAATTCATCGTCTGCGGATCCCAGCGGGTCGAGTCGTTCGATCCCGGGACGGGCCGTGCGTTGTGGACGGCCGGCGAGATGCGTCGCGAGTGCATCCCGACGCCGCTGTTCATCAACGGCAGGTTGTACGTGGTCAGCGGCCCGAGTGGCCCGTCAATGCGGATTCGTCCCGGCGGGTCCGGAGATGTGACCAAGACCCACGTCGAATGGAAGAACCCGCGCGGGTCGCCGTTTGTGCCCTCGGCAATCGTGGTCGGCAAGCGGTACTACCTGGTGACCGACAGCGGAATCGCGACCTGCCTGGACACCGAGACAGGCAAGCAGGTGTGGCAGAAGCGGTTCGGTGGTGGCTTTACCGCCTCGCCGGTCGCCGCCGGTGACCGGATTTACTGGGTCAACGAATCGGGAGTGACGCTGGTGATTCGCGGGGGAGGTGACCGTTACGAGGAACTGGCCAGGAACGCGATCGGTGAGAGTGTCTTCGCGTCTCCGGCGATCTCTCAGGATCGATTCTTTCTGAGGACCACTCGCCACCTGGTTTGCCTGAAGGGAGCCACGGGGAAGTCACCGTGACGGAACCAAGTCGTCTAGGCCCGTTTCGTCCACCGCACTACAATCCCGCGCGACCAGCCGGTCGTGAACGTGGCGGTGCTGGAGGGCGGGATGCGACGACGCGTGATCGAGTGGCCGATCCGATTGCTGGTGTTGGGCTCGCTGCTGCTGCCCGGTTGCCTGGTCAACCAGAACACCCGCATGCCTCAACCGAGGCCCCGGCATCCCAAGGCCGAACGCCGCAGTTTCGAGTTCCACGATCCGTTTCCCAGTGCCGAGTTGGGTCCGGTGGGAGGCCCGCGACCGCCGGGGATGACACAACCGCGAACCGAAGCCCGACGGGCGATGGAGCAGCGGGCCGCTCATGGTGGCACGCGACCCCGCCCCTTCTGGTTGCCGTCCTGGCCGAACGTGGCCCCGGGAACGAGTCCGCAGCCGGTGCTGCCCCAGGTGGTTCCCGACTGATCGCGGTGCTGGTCCGCACGCCGGGCTGGACCCTCGACTGCTGACCGGCTGAACCGATTCCGACCGAATTACCTGTTGCGGGCAAACAACGAACGCCGCAGCAGGGAGACACGGCGGAGGTCTTCGAACCGTTGCCTTTGACCGGCGTCCTGGATCATGGAGTAGAGGATCACGTTGACCCCGATGCGGACGGCGTCGCGGGTGACGTATCCGGCGCAGGCGACCGAGGATTGTCGCTGGAGGGCACAACTGAGGTCGTGCCGGCTGTAGATCACGACGTAGCGGCCGTCGACTCTCAGGCCTTCCAGGAATGGTTCTCCCTCGCGGACCTCGGTGGCCAACGCCTTGGCTCCTCCTGCTCCGGCGGGCACGACCCGCCGCTTGACCTTGCGGATGTCGTGTCCGATCTCCAGCCGGAACAGCTCGTGGTCGACCGGGACCCGTTCGAGCCTGGCGTCGGGGTAGAGCTGCCCGACCATGCGACGGAAGCTGCTGTCGAAGGGCCTGGATCCGCAGATGGCGTCAGCGAACAGCAGGCCGCCGTTGTCCAGGTACCGTCGCAGTTGCTTGGTTTCCCCCGCGGAGAGATCAAAGCGGTTGCGACCGTGCATGAAGACGACGGGGTAGCGGAACAGGGCGGGGTCGGTGGCCGGGAGTTCGATCGGACGGGTGGAGGCGGTGCGAGGGAAGCTGCGATTGACGGCCAGCAGCAGGTTGCGGACGGCCAGCGGCGCGTCGTTGTAGCCTCCGGAGTGCCGCAGCTTGGGGACCTTCAGCAGCCCGCGGGCCACGCGGTCCTCGGCTCCGCCCTGTTCGGCCAGGCTCTGTTGGTCGAGCTTGTTGGGGGGCTCGCGACCGGTGGCGTAGGCGATCACGTTCACGCCGATCTTCATCGCCCGGATGATCATCGTCTTCAACCCCAGCGGCCGATCCGGTGGGTCCTGTTTCATCCACTTGTTCCAGAGGCACGACAGGTCCTCGGGGGTGAAGATGATCACCGTGCGGCATCCGAAGTCGACCCCGTAGAGCTTGACACTCTCCGGGTCGGTGAACAGGTACTCGCTGCGGTAGACCGGGTGGCTGGGAGGCAGCGGTTTGAGCTCGGCTTCACCGCCGGGATAGAGCCGCTTGACGAGCTCGAACATGCCGTCGTGAAAGCCGGCGCCGTTGCAGCAGTTGACCGCGAACAGGAAGCCGCCCTGGTCGAGGTATTTCCTGAGCATGCCGACCTGGGGATCATTGAGTTGCGGGACGTCACGGCCACTCATCATCTGCACCGATCCCTGCAGCAGGTCGCGGACCCCGGTCGCGCCCTGCAGGCGGTTGATGTCGACGACCTGCCAGGTCATCAGCTTGGGCCACTTGGGCAGCCCGGTAATGTGTTCGACGAGATTGCGGGCGTCGTCGCGGTGATGATTCCAGTCGGCGTCATTGCCGAACTGCAACTTGTTGACCAGGACAGGTGAGAGTCCCTTGGAGAGGAACAGCAACGCGAAGCTGGTGGCGATCACCTCGTCGCTCTCGATTCCCGCCGATCTCCAGCTCCCCTCCCGCTGGTTCTGCCCGTTGGTCAGGAACAGGGCGCCCTCGCGGTACCAGTCGTGGTTGCCGAAAAAGCGTCGTCCGGAGAGCCGTCCGGCCCGTTCCATGCCATAGAGGTAGTACAGCAGCCAACTGCGGCCTCCCGGGTTGCTGCCGACCGAGAAGTGCCGTCCCATCCACGACAGGGCGCGTTCGAGTTGTCGGTCTTCGGTGACCGCTTCACAGCAGCGGGGGCGTCCATCGGGGTGGAGATCCTTCTCGTCACGGAGCATGGCACTGGTGATCTGCAGCGTGGCGATGCCGGCGACGGTCATGCTGCCGCTGCTGCCCAGATCGCCGCCTCCCCCGGTGTAGGACCATCCCCCGTCACCGTTCTGGAACCTCAGCCAGTGTTTCCGTGTTTTCTCCCACACCCTGCGGTCGACCAGGGCTCCGGAGTGGGCGGCATCGCGGAGCCCGAGGATGGCGAACTGGCCGTTGCTGCGGTCCCCGCCCCCTCCGCCGCCGGGGCGGAACGAGTAGTCCCACAACCCGGCGTTGGGTCCGGCGCCGATCTGGCCCTTCTGGAGCAGGTCGGCGAGTGTCTGGATCCGCCCCCGGTCCCGGCGACCATCCTTGGCGGTGGCCAGGGCGCTGATCTTCAGAGCCACCCCGTAGGTTTCGCTCGGTTCGGCGTCCGGTCCTCTCAGGAACTCCAGGGCCCGCTGCACCGGTTCGTCCTCGAGGGTCATTCCCGAGTTCAGCAGGGCCAGCAACACGAGGCTGGTGACTCCGGCGTTGTTCTGGCGTCGGACTCGAGACGTCCACTTGCCGTCGGGGTTCTGTATTCCCAGCAGGAATTTTCGAGCGCGGTCGATCGAACGGAGCACCGTTTCAGCCGTCAACTCGGCCGCGGTCGCCGGCGGCGGGAGGACAGTCAGAGAGACGAGCAGCAGCGAGACGGAGATCGACGGAAGTCTCGGCATGTCCTCGATTGACTCCTCGCGGGGCTGCTGTCCATGATGGCTCGGCGCGGCCGGGGACGGCCCCGACCTCCTCCATCTTCCGGCGTCGCTGCGTCCCGGTCAACACGGTCTGCACTCCGGTTTTCCCTTTCGACTCCCCTTCCAACCCCCTGTTCCCCATGCCCGATCAACGCGATTTCGACGACCTGCTCGACAAGTTCCGGCGACACCGCGAGGTGATGAAGGAGGAACTGCACAAGGTGATCATCGGGCAGGACGCGGTGATCGATCAGATGCTGGCAGCGATCTTCACCGGGGGGCACTGTCTCCTGGTTGGCGTACCCGGCCTGGCCAAGACGCTGATCGTCAGCACGATTGCTCGCATCCTGGACGTCAAGTTCAAGCGGATCCAGTTCACCCCCGACCTGATGCCCTCGGACATCACCGGCACCAACGTGCTCGACGAGACCGACACCGGTCGTCGCGAGTTCCGTTTCGTCCACGGACCGGTCTTCACCAACGTGCTGCTGGCCGACGAGATCAACCGAACGCCACCCAAGACGCAGGCCGCGTTGTTGCAGTCGATGCAGGAACGCGAGGTGACAGTCGGGCAGGAGACCTACGCGCTGCCCGACCCGTTCTTTGTGATCGCCACGCAAAACCCGATCGAACAGGAGGGGACCTACCCGTTGCCCGAGGCCCAGCTCGACCGGTTCATGTTCAACGTCAAGGTCGACTACCCCGACCTGGACGAGGAACAGAAGATCCTGGAGGTGACCAGTTCGGGGGAAGAGGTGGAAACCCGCAAGGTGCTCTCGCCCAAGGCCATCGTTTTTCTGCAGCGGCAGATCAACCAGATCGAGGCGGGGTCGTTGACGATCAATTATGCGGCCCGCCTGGTACGGGCGACGCGGCCGGGAGATGAGAGCGCACCGGAGTTCGTCCGGCAACTGGTCGACTGGGGGGCCGGCCCCCGGGCCGGCCAGTTCCTGCTGGCCGGCGGCAAGGCGATGGCCGCGATGGCCGGCCGGCCGAGCGTGTCGATGGAAGACATCCGCCGCGTGGCCAATCCGGTGCTCCGGCACCGCATCTCGACCAACTTCCAGGCCCAGGCCGAGGGCATGACCAGCGATGACCTGATCGGCAGGTTGATCAAGGAAGTCCCCGAACCGACCGTCGACAAGTACGACTGAACTGGCACCGTCTTCTCGAGATTTTCCTCGACACTCCGCATTTCTCGATCCGCGATTTCTGCATGCCCGCCATCGAAGAATATCTCAAGCCGGAAGTCGTTCGCAGCGTGGCGCGGCTGGATCTGCGGGCGCGGTTCATCGTCGAGGGGTTTCTCAGCGGACTCCATGCCAGCCCGTTCCACGGGTTTTCCGTCGAGTTCAGCGAGCACCGACGGTACGCGCAGGGAGATGATCCGAAGCTGATTGACTGGCTGGTCTACGCCAAGACCGACCGATTTTATGTCAAGCAGTACCAGGCCGAGACGAACATCACCGGGTACCTGGTGATGGATCTCTCCGAGAGCATGGCCTACACGTTCCGGCAGGAGTTGACCAAGTTCGACTATTGCATCTGCCTGGCGGCGGCATTGGCGTACCTGATGATCCACCAGCAGGACCCGGTGGGGTTGATCACATTCGATGACTCGATCCGTGCCAGCCTGCCGGCTCGCAGCAAGCGGACGCAGCTGGCCAATATGCTCGCGTTGCTGGCCAAGGCGAAGCCGGCGGGCCTGACCGAGATCGGTGCCAATCTGTCGCGGATCGCAGCGATGATCCGGCATCGCAGCCTGTTGATGATCTTCAGCGACCTTTTGACCGACCCCGATGCGGTGATCCGCGGCCTGCAGCAGCTGCGGCACGCCGGCCACGACGTGATCCTTTTTCACGTGCTCGATGAGGCCGAGGCGACCTTCCCGTTCCAGGGGATGGTGGACCTGAAGGATCCCGAGAGTGGGGAGTCACTGGTCCTGGACGCCGAGGGCATTCGCGGCGATTACCTGGAGACACTCGAGGCGTTGTGCGGCCGTTACGAAAAGGAATGTCAGTCGATGGGGGTCGACTACGTGAGGCTGGATACCAGCATGAGATTTGACCGAGCCCTGGTCGGGTACCTCTCGCAGCGGCGAGCGAGATTCTAGGTGGAGGCCGGTTTGCCGGTTGGCCAGCGACGTTTCTGGAGCGGGTCCGGATCGGTCACAAACCGACAGGACCGTCACGACCCGCACAACACCCTTGCCGGGTGTGTGAGCGGGATGCGGGTGCGTCTTGCACGTCCGCGGAGTGGCTCGTAGAGTTCAGGACAGTCGGCCTCGGTCGGTCGGCCTGCCCGGGTTTTCTCCAGCGGATGAGCCGTTCTGGACGTAGATGCGGGCGGGATCCCTCGACCCGATTCTTCCCATTCCCCCACCGCGGACACCTGCGATGGACACCAACGAAGCGGTCAACAACGAGACGATGCCGGAATCGGACGAGACTCCGGAGACGGCCGAGGTGGACACGCCGGCGGCTCCCGATTCCGACGAGCCGGTCATCAAGATCCGCAACCTCTCGAAGATTTACCGCGACTTCTGGGGCCGTCCCAAGGTCCAGGCGCTCAACTCCCTCTCGCTGGACGTCCAAAAGGGCGAGGTCTTCGGTTTGCTGGGGCCCAACGGCTCGGGCAAAACGACCACGATGAAGCTGCTGCTGGGGCTGCTGTTCCCCTCCGGTGGTGACATCACGATCCTGGGTGAGACGGCGACCAACGTCGAAAAGAACGAGCGGATCGGGTACCTGCCCGAAGAGTCCTATCTCTACCGTTTCCTCAATGCCGGCGAGACACTCGACTTCTACGGCCGGCTGTTCAACATGAGCAAGGCCGATCGTCGCGAGCGCGTCGACCGATACATCGAGATGGTGGGCCTGACCCACGCGCGGCATCGGCAGTTGAAGGAATATTCCAAGGGCATGACCCGCCGCATCGGGCTCGCCCAGGCCCTGATCAACGACCCCGACCTGGTGTTGCTCGACGAGCCCACCACCGGTCTCGATCCTCTCGGCACCCGTGACATGAAGGACCTGATCCTGAAGTTGCGGGACGACGGCAAGACGGTGGTGATGTGCAGTCACCTGCTGGCCGACGTGCAGGATGTCTGCGATCGCATCGCGATCCTCTACGAAGGGGAACTCAAACAACTGGGACGTGTCGAGGACCTGCTGACCGAACAGGGTCGGACCCGGTTGATGACGTCCCGGCTCGACGACGCGGCGATGGCCGAGATCCGCGAGGTGATCGAGCGGCACGGTGCGAGTGTCGAGACGATCGATCATCCCACCAGCACGCTCGAGGAACTGTTCCTGCGAACTGTCGAGGAAAGTCGGGAGCGGCCGGGGCGTCGGTTTGTTCCCGAGGATGCTCCGGCGTCCGACGAGGAGCCGGCAGCGAACGAATCCGAGTGATCCGAGGAGGTGCCGCGGCCACACCGGTCGTGACACGCTCAGTGAGTTCCTGATGTCGATTGAAACCCAACCGTTTGATTTCCTGGTCGCCACCGGTCAGTGGGCGTTCGCGGTCACCGCGTTCCTGGTGTTGCTGATCTGTGGCGCCTCGGGGCTGGCCATGATGACCCACGGGGTCACGGGGCCGCTGCTGGTATTCCGCTGGATCCCTCGCTTTCCCGCGGACCTTCTCCAGCTCTCCCCGCGACGCGTCTTTGCCATCGCTCAGCTGACCTTTCGCGAGGCGATTCGGCGCAAGGCTCTGGTGGTCTTCGGAATGTTTGCCCTGCTGTTCATGTTCGGCAGCTGGTTCCTGGACAATCCGAACGAGCGGATGGAACTGCAGGTCAAGAACTACATCAGCTTCGTGTTGACGGCGATCACCTGGCTGCTGCTGCCGGTGGTGCTGTTGCTCTCGTGCTGGGGCCTGCCCGAGGATATCCGCAACCGGTCCCTGCACACGGTGGTGACCAAGCCGGCACGGAAGACCGAGATCGTCATCGGCCGGATGCTGGGGTTCTCGACCCTGATGACCATCCTGGTGGTGGTCATGGGACTGACCGGCTACGTCTGGATCGACCGCGAGGTGGCCTTCAACCTGACCGTCTACTCGGAAACGATTGACGTGGATGGCCAGGAGACCCTGGTCGAGTATGTCGACGAGGACGAGGGAGTGACCGTGCGGGTGACGGCCGGTGACGAGCCGACACAGGTGACGGCTGCGACCAGCCGAACGGCCCTGCGGCAGGAGAACCCGGACCTGTACGCTTTGACCGAACGGGCTCGCATCCAGGCCCTCGGGAGGCATCTTGTCGCCAAGCGGCCTGTTCTCGGAACGATCAGCTTCAAGGGCGATGACGGCAAGCCGACCGAGCGGGGCGTGAACACGGGTGACATCTGGGAATACCGGACCTACATCGCCGGCGGAACGAACTGGAGAGCGATCTGGGATTTCGAGAATGTCCGGTCGGAGGTCGCTGCCGACGGCCTGGTGCTGGAGAGCAGTTTCGAGGCCTTTCGGACTCACAAGGGAGATGACATCCAGGAGAGCCTGCTGCTGCAGTTCTCACTGGTCAAGGTCCGCCGCAGTGTCTTCCGGGACGCCAACAACAACGTCGTGTCGGCCACCGCGGTGAGGAAGTCCCGGGATGACGAGAACGCGTTCGAGGCGACCGTCGACGGGGAGAGCGTTGCGGTCAGCCGGTTCCCGGTGGCCGCACATGATGTCGAGGTTCGCAACAACTCCTACGTGCTGATCGACGACCCGGAGATCGTGGTGCTGATCGAGGAGGAGATCCGGGCGCCGCTGTCGAGTTTCAACATCTCCGAGTTCGGTGAGAACATCACCGTGCTCAAGCCACAGATCACCTTCTACGACCAGGAAAGCGGCGAACGGAAGCAACTCGACCTGGTCAATGACCTGGTCAACGACCAGGGGGAGCTGAGGGTCGAGGTCGCCTGCCTCGATTCGGGCCAGTACCTCGGCATGGCCCAGAGGGACCTCTTCGTTCGCCTTCCCAGCAGCAGTTTTGCGGTCGGTTATTCCAAGGCCATCTGCGGCGTCTGGATGATGCTCGGCCTGATCGTCGTACTCGGAGTCACCGCCAGCTGCTTCCTGAAGGGACCGATCGCCTCGTTGTTGACCTTCGTGATGCTGCTGGTCGGACAGGGCTTCATGCCGTTCCTCGAGAAGATCGTCGGGGGAGAGGTCGAGGGTGGCGGGCCGCTCGAGTCGATCATCCGGATCGTGCGACAGATCAACGTCACCGACCAGTTGCCCGAGAACACGTTTTACTCGACCATCAAGGGGATCGACGGATTCCTCAACCAGGGCCTGTTCATCGTCAAGAACATCGTGCCCGATTTCCGCAACTTCCAGATGGACACCTACGTGGCCAACGGTTTTGATGTTCCCTGGTCACAGGCGATGGCCCCCTCGATCGGAATCACGCTGGCTTACCTGGTCCCGTGCCTGGTCGTTGCCTACTACAGCCTTTCGCTGAGGGAGCTCGAGCACAAATGAACCGACTCTCTTCGCGGCAGCGCAAGCTGGTTTACTTTGTTGCCATCCTGCTGCTGCTGATCCCCATCTTCGTCCTCGGTCGACCGGCCAGTGGCAACAGCGGCGGTGGCGTGCTGGCCGAGTTGCGGCGGCCCCAGGGCCAGGAACTGGGACTCTCTGAACACAATCTCGGTCGGGTTGATCCGACCAGCGCGGCGATGAACCTGGTGCTGCTGGGCATGCGGGGCGTTGCCGTCAACCTGCTGTGGATGGATTACATCAAGCAGCAGGAGACCAAGAACTGGGCCCAGGTGAGGTCGACGACCGAGTCGATCACGATGCTGCAGCCGCACTACCTGCAGATCTGGAGATACCACGGCTGGAACATGGCCTACAACGTCGCCGCCGAATGGGACGACGTCCGTGACCGTTACTACTGGATCAAGGAGGGGGCCAAGTTCATCAGCGACGGAACCGACCACAACCGGTTCTCTCCCGAGTTGAACTACGAGATCGGACGGATCCTGGGACAGAAGATGGGAATCGCCGACGAATGGCGGGTCTACCGCAAGTTCTTCAACCCCGATGGACGGCAGTACGAGGGTGTTCCCGAAAACGAGAAGGGCGATCCCGATCCGCGATACCGGGGCGGAGTTGATCCCGAACTGAACCCGGACCGGCTGGACAACTATCTCGCCGCCCAGAGGTACTATCAGATCGCCAACGATCTCGAGGGCCAGGGATTCCAACAGCATCTGATGATGCGGCACATCTTCCGCCAGTACCCCTATCGCTGCCGGCTCGACAACAACGGGGTGCTCAACAAGGAAGGCTTCTTCGGCGATTTCGTGATCGGCGAATGGGCCCAGGCCGAGAAGGACTGGATCGACGGCTATGGCCAGGAACGGTTCGATACCGGCGAGGGGTTCCAGGTCAATCTCGAGTTGCCCAGCGAGGCGCATTATGCCGAGTTGGCCCGGTCCCAAGGCGTCGAAGTGGGACAGGTGCGGCGGATGGTCCGCAGCTTCCAGAACGTGGTCAATTACCGCTACTGGCGGACCCGGTCGTTGTCGGAATCCGAACCGACCACCGCCGCGGCGCACAAGTTGCTGTTCGAAGGGGAAGAACTGTTCAAGCGGAACGAGCTGACCAAGGCCCGCACGATGCTGGTCGAAGGGCTGGACGGGCTCGATGAAGTGCTCTCCAAGTACGAGGATCTGATCACCGAGGATCTGACGGTCGAGGAGGCGCTGTGGGGGCTGATGCTGATCAAGAAGATCGACGAACTGCTCGAGAAGCCTCCGACCGATGACCTGCCGTTGACCGGGTTGTGGAATCGGCACCTCAACGACAAGGTGCCGACGCTGCAATTCAATTTCAACAGGCGATTCGGTGGCCTCTAGGCACGTTGACATGCCGTCCGCCTCGCGCTAAACTCGCCGCTTTCCACGATCGTTTCCAAGCGGGAATGGGTAAGCGCGATGAAACTTGCGAGGTCGTTCGGCTGGACTCCCCGAGTCCTGGTACTTCTCACTTTGGCACTTCTCTGGTTCCCCGTGGGCAATGGCTTTGCCCAGGGCAATGCGGACGGAGACAAGCCGGCTGCAGCCGAGAAGGGTGACGCCGACAAGGGCGATGCTGACAACGGCGACGCCGAGAAGGGTGACGGGGATGCGGCCCCGAGCGAGAAGGCAGGGGACGAGTCCTTCAAGTCGACGGCCTTCAATTACTGGCTGATCACGACCATCGGCTCCCTCATCGCACTGGGCTTTGCTCGTTACTTCTACACCTGGATGATGAAGCAGGATGAGGGCAACGAGAAGATGGTCGAGATCGCCCAGGCGGTCCGCGACGGAGCCGATGCCTACCTGAAGCGGCAGTACAAGGTGGTCGGCGTCTTCTTTGCGGTTGCCTGCGTGGCATTGATGTTCGTGTCATTCGTGCTGGGTGCCCAGCATCCACTGGTGCCGTTCGCGTTTCTGACCGGTGGCCTCTTCAGCGGACTGGCGGGTTGGTTCGGGATGAAAACGGCCACCTGGGCCAGTTCTCGCACCACGCAGGGAGCCATGAACTCTCTCAACGAGGGCCTGCAGGTGGCCTTTCGCAGTGGGGCCGTGATGGGTCTGACGGTTGTCGGCCTGGGTCTGCTCGACATCTGCCTGTGGTTCGGAGCCCTGTACTTCGTGTTCGAAGGTTCGATGAGCCTGGCCGAGATCACCGTGACGATGCTCTGCTTCGGTATGGGAGCCAGTGCCCAGGCGCTGTTCGCTCGAGTCGGCGGCGGCATCTTCACCAAGGCGGCCGATGTGGGTGCCGACCTGGTCGGCAAGGTCGAGGCGGGGATTCCCGAAGACGATCCCAGGAACCCGGCGACGATCGCCGACAACGTCGGCGACAACGTCGGTGACGTGGCCGGCATGGGTGCCGACCTGTACGAATCCTACTGTGGCTCGATCCTGGCCAGTGCCGCACTGGGCGTGGCCGCGTTCCACGAGGACGGTGAAGCTGTCCAGGTCAACGCCCTGTTGTTGCCGATGATGCTGGCGGCCGCGGGAATCATCCTGTCGATCTGGGGAGTGTTCCTGGTCAAGACCAAGGAAGACACCAGCCAGAAGAACCTGCTGAAGGCGCTGGGCAAGGGGATCAACTACAGCAGCATTGGCGTGGCCGTGGCGGCCATTTTCCTGGCGAATTTGCTGCTGCCCGACAACAGCATGTTGTTCATGTCCGTCGGCGTTGGACTGCTCGCCGGCTGGCTGATCGGCTGGTGGACCGAGTATTCCACCAGCGACGAGTACGCTCCGACACAGGCCATCGCCAAGCAGGCCGAGAGTGGCCCGGCGACGATCATCATCGCCGGTGTTGCCGAGGGGCTCTACAGTGTCTGGGTGCCGATCGTCGTGATCGGTGTGGCCATCCTGTTGGCCTTCGGTTTCAGCACCGAATGGGCCTTTGGTGATGCCGACAAGTTCGCCCTGGGGCTCTACGGAGTCGGCCTGGGGGCGGTGGGCATGCTCAGTACGCTGGGCTTGACCCTGGCCACCGATGCCTATGGTCCGATTGCCGACAACGCGGGTGGTAACGCCGAGATGGCCGGGCTGGAACCGATCGTTCGCGAGCGAACCGATGCCCTGGACAGCCTGGGCAACACCACTGCCGCCACCGGCAAGGGTTTCGCCATTGGATCGGCTGCCCTGACCGCGCTGGCCCTGCTGGCCGCTTACGTTGAAGAGGTCCGGGT
>MDTE01027200.1_pt1 | contig 27602 bp, 22 predicted proteins | sample 811231 | NCBI WGS metagenome assembly MDTE01 (sample SAMN05326651, study PRJNA326480) | marine metagenome | isolation source: seawater | place: Indian Ocean: Red Sea | collected 2010 | reverse complement strand
GTTTTGGCGTATCACAGCCAATCCCACCCCCTAATATATCGGGGCGGTAACCATCACATTACAACGGCAGTTAGCCCCCCCGGGGGGGTGTATTTGGTCAGGTGGTGGGGCAGGGCAGCATGCTGAATCTGTCCTTTCGGGCGGCTTCGGATGTCGAGAAACAGGGAAATCAGGCCCAGAAAATAAAGATTCGCAAAATCAATTAGTTAAAGATTTTGAGCAATAGCAGCGGGTTTGAAGTGTAGGGCAAAGTGTTGACCAACTGCCCCTGAAACCCAATTTATATAACGATAAGCGGATTCCGTCCGCTCCGCCATTTTCTATGTCGAAACAGTCACTTACACGGGTATTGTGCGCGTACCTACCATCTACCTACCACTTTCTGGCAGGTCTGGCAGCATCGTTGTTGCTTTCTAAACCCTTCTGAAAGTCCACTTAAGTCCTGACTAGGTGGTTTGAACGATACTCCCGAGGGGACCACGAGCCGTTCTTTATCGAAATCGATTGGTTAAGAGAGAACTCTAAGGGCTGCAACGTTAAGAGTAGTGTGCTCACTCGTATTTCGGCCTCGAGTATTGCCGCGACACTTGTACAATCGCCCTGAAATAGGCCATTCCGCTGGCGGTCACCGCTTGTTTACGCTGGCTACATTTCTTTTTCTGGAGTGCTATTCCTCGATGGAAACCCCTATGTCGGCGTCGGATCGTGCGAAGCAGAAACTGATCCTATCGGCCATCAATCTGTTCGCAGAGGAGGGAGTTGATGACCTGACCCCCTAGATCGACTCCAGCTAGTTAGAGATTATTTCTACTAGCAACAGGAGTCATCAAACATGGCAAGGAAGCGATTCAAGCCAGAACAAATCATCCACATGCTCCGCGAAGCGGAGATCAAATTAGCCAGTGGCAGCACGGTCGGCGAAGTCTGCCGATCACTGGGAATTACAGAGCAGACCTACTACCGCTGGCGCAAGAGTTACGGTGGCATGCAGGTGTCTCAGGCTAGGAAGCTAAAGTCCCTGGAACAAGAAAATGCCAGGCTAAAGAAGCTGGTGGCAGATCAGGCTCTCGACAAAGCCATTCTTGAAGAGGCCCTCAAGGGAAACTACTGAGCCCCGAGCGACGCCGCAGAGCGGTCCGCCACGTCAGCGCGGTAATGTCAGTCTCCGAACGCCGTGCCTGTCGCGTGCTGGGCCAACCCAGGTCGACTCAGCGCCGGGTGTTGGCTCAACGTGATGACGAGACGGCACTGACACGGGCGATCCAGGATCTGGCGACAGAGTACGGTCGCTATGGCTATCGCCGGGTGCCAGTCTTGCTCCGAGAGCAGGGCTGGCACGTCAACCACAAGCGAGTTGAGCGCATCTGGCGTCGCGAGGGGCTCAAAGTACCGCCGAAACAACCGAAGCGGGCACGCCTTTGGCTGAATGATGGATATTGCATCCGTCTTAGGCCGGAGCGCCAGAATCACGTATGGTCTTACGACTTTGTGATGGATCGGACAGAGGATGGCCGATCTTTCAGGATGCTCACGGTCATTGATGAGTTCAGTCGCCGATGTTTGGCGATTCGCACGGAGCGGCGTCTTGATCACGAACTAGTGCTGGAGACGCTCAGCGACCTGTTCCTACGATACGGCCCACCTGACCATATTCGGTCAGACAATGGGCCAGAGTTTACGGCACAAGCGGTCAGGGCCTGGCTCTCCAAGCTCGGTGTCAAAACGCTGTTTATCGAGCCAGGCAGTCCCTGGGAGAACGGTTACAACGAGAGCTTCAACGGAAAGCTTCGGGACGAGCTGCTCGATGGTGAAATCTTTTACACGCTCCGGGAGGCGCAGATATTGGTAGAGCGGTGGAGACGTCATTACAACGAGGTGAGGCCTCACAGTGCATTGGGCTACAAACCACCGGCGCCACAAACCAGGCAATCAGATGCCAATTGGGTTGTGCCGCCGACAAAATCACAGGCAAACTCTATGTCTCTCTAACTCTGAAGTTGGAGTCGGCCTCGGGGGCAGGTCACCAGTGGCTAGCTCTATCTCCGCTTCTCGGAGCATGTTGATGATTTGTTCTGGCTTGAATCGCTTCCTTGCCATGTTTGATGACTCCTCTTGCTAGTCGAAATAGCCCCTAACTAGCTGGAGTCGATCTAGGGGGGCATGTCACACGCAGAAGACATAGAGCTCAACGTTTTTTTTTGGGGTATCGCTTGCTGGAGCCGTTTGTCAGCACTAGGACTGCTTAGCAGGTCCTTGCATCAATGGTTCTGGACAGACTTGCCGTAAGGAGATCGCTGATACTATTGATGCAGAGCTTATTGTCTTCGGTCGCGCCGCTAGAAGGATTGAGGCTGCAGGCCTGTTGATCTTATAGAGAAACGTTCGGGTATGAGAACCCGAACTTTCCGCTAAATGATCAGACTGCTGATTCTGTCCCGGGCTAAATCTTCTCATTGGTTTAACGGGTGGGAGGTCGCCATTGCGAGCGGCAGTACTCTGCTTGGATTACTAATCATGATCTCTTGAATCTGCAGCTCTGAAAGTCCATTGCTCCGTAGGTAGGGTAGTATTACGCGATGTATGTGCTGTAAGCCGGCCCCCCCAAACCTTGTTAGGTGGAACTTGGTGCACATGTCATGAGAGACCAGTAGCTGCCTTGAGAAGCCCTTTTTGGCTAATGTGACGATTGCGTCCGCGGCGGCTTTGTCATTCATTTTTAGCTGCCAAGGGTTGCCGAAAACATCGAATTGTAGGTACACACCTCTTTTCAGCAAGTCTTCTAGTAGCGTCATGTCACTGACCGCTGTGTTGGAGATATGCCCCAGTATTATCCGGGATGGATTGACTCCACCCCGCTCGAGAGTATCGACGGCGAGGGGCATTTGTCATGTCATAGAAGTCGCTGTGAAGAGTAATGGCGGCTCCAGTCCACGTGCTCGCAAGTGCGGCGGCTTGCAATACCCGCATCTCCGCAGAAGGTGGTCCTTCTCTTGAGATCTTTTCGATGGGTATCTCGCCAATGATCCCTGCTCTGACTCCGGTGCCATCTATTCCGACTGTAATGTCTTTATGCATTAGCAATGCAAGTTGTTTTACGGTTAGGTCCGCGATCGAGGCCGGGTGCCAAGCGGTTCGATAGAAACCTGTTCCCATGATGACGTTCGCGTTACTCTCTTCGGCGACTCGCCGCAGAAGTTCTGGCTGCCGGTTCAAGCCTACTGTAGTGACGTCGACAATTGTCCTGCCTCCCAGCTATGTAAACCCCGTTACTTCTGTCAGCGCATCCTCGTAGCTATCTAGGGCGAACGCATCTTTGTTGGCCCACATCTCCGACACCATGCTTATGCGGTTGTTCATCGTTAAGGGCTCATGCCAAATCGCCAGATCCTCAGCACTTTCCGGCGGCCTTCTGCCAAAAAGCTGGCTCCAGCGCTGCGGTTGATCCGCTGGAAGCCAGAAATCGATGAATAAGTGTTCGTGCATCAGAGTCTCGCCAAGCTCTGTGGGATCAATGGGCCCATTCACAGTGATGACCTTGCCCAAATCGTTCGCCAAAGCATTGGGTGGCTCGTCGGAACCCGCAGAGGGTGTGCCGAGCCGTATCAGTAGCAAGATAACGATGCTCCAATAGGGCCTGAAACGAGGTCTCGGCATTGTCAAGCTCCCTCCCCTGCACTGATCTGAGCGGAGTCTCCTCGCAGGCTAAGAAGTCTCCTTCGAATATACTTGAACAGTAATATATCAGATGGTAGTCTCAAACGGGTTCGCTAAACTGGCGAGCTAAATAGGTCTTAGACGGGTTAAACGAAAAATTAGCAACGCAGAACTTCGGTCACTCTTTCTTAGTGGTGTCAGCGGGATCTGTGCTTTGAGGGGAGTCTTATGAAGACGAAATTGCGGAAAGGTTGCTTGCCGCTGGGTGCATTACTTGCAGTCGGGCAGGTTGCGGCACAGGACACTGTCAGCGACAGTTCGGGTGCAGAGCAAATTGTTGAAGAGGTTGTCATAACCGGTTCTCGCATCGCTAGAAACATAGGCGATGTGGCGGCGCCGCTGGCTACAGTTGGCCAAGATGATGTCCTCTATTCCAATACGCCCGATTTGGGTGCTTTGCTCCAGGAGATGCCACAGCTATCTGCGTTTGGTGGCCGACAGGCGATTTCGGCCGATTCCAGGAATGGGTCAACAGCTTCTACCGGGCTCAGTCAAGCGGACTTGCGCGGACTAGGAACTTCGAGGACGCTGGTTCTTGTGAACGGCAAGCGTCATGTGCCTGGTGCTGCAGGGACTCAAGCGGTTGACCTTTCGGCGATGCCGGCGCTGCTGACAAAGAAGGTTGAAGTCATCACTGGGGGGGCTTCAGCTATATATGGTTCGGACGCCGTTACTGGCGTGGTGAACATTATCCTTGAGGATGAGCTGGATGGATTCCTCGTTGATGGTAACTTCAATCGTCGGTTCGAGAACGACGCTGGTCAAAACTACCGGTTCGGATTTGCCGGTGGTTCGGCGTTTGGAAACGGTCGAGGTCACTTTACCGGGTCATTCCAGTACGACAAGCAGACTCACATGTTTGCTAGCGATCAGCCATTCTCAAACGACTACAACCTTGTGAATGTCACCAGCGATACCAACGTTAGGGGCGACGGGCAACCTGACAACTTAATACTGCCGAATGTCGCTGAAGACATCATCGGCCCTTATAGTGTGATCAATACGCGTGGTGATCTTACAGGAGCGCTCGGAGACGACAGGCGGTGGAGTTTCAACTCTGCGGGGACTGACATAATGCCTCTTCCGGATCCTGTGATAGCTGGACAATTCCCGCGCTCGCAAAACTTTGTTCTCGGAGACTTCGCTGAAATCACGGACGCACTTGGTGCTCGAGACCCTTGGCTTACAATTCTTCCCGAAACCGAGCGCTATATTGCAACGGCGTCAGTGAAGTACGAGTTAAACAATTCTGTTGAAGCCTACGGTGATTTTAAGTACGTCAGAACTTCCGGTTTCGACATTGACTACCCTCGGCAGATTATTTTCGCCAGGATCAACGTGGAAGATAATCCCTACCTCCCCGAGGCAGTGAGGACGCAGTTCCTTGATGCTGGCGTCCAAGAGTTCGAGATTCTCGATAATGTCCTAGAGCTTCAGACATCTGGTGAAGAGTTTGAGCGGGAGACAATTACGCTCCTTGGTGGTTTGCGTGGTTCGTTTGACGCTGGTTTTTCAGAGATCAGTTACGATGCCTACGCACAATATGGCACCACAGATAGCACACTTGATCGCGCTCCCCAGCGCATAACTCCAAATCTACAGGCGGCCATTGACTCCGTTATCGACCCAGCTACCGGTCAACCTGCATGTCGAAGCCAGGTGCCCTCAGCGCAGCCGGATGGTTACGTCAATCCAGCTGTTGTTAATGCGGCAAGTTGTGCTCCGCTTAACCCTTTTGGTATAAACAATGTTTCGGCAGAGGCTCTTGGTTTTGTCTTCATGCCAGCGACGAACCTTTTTGAAACTAACCAGACTGTGGTCGGCGTGTCCTTCACGGGAGACACAGAGCGTTTCGCCAACCTCGGCGGAGGGCCAATCTACTTCGCTGGTGGATACGAGTATCGTAAGGAATCTGCGTCTTTCAACTTCGACACGCTCGAGGAAATTGGGGCATTTGGCGGTGCAGCGTCCGACTCATCTGGGTCGTTCGATGTTAACGAGGTTTTTGCAGAAGTAAGTGTTCCCGTCCTTGATTCGCTGTCACTGGATGCAGCCGTTCGATATGCCGACTACAGCCACGCCGGTGAGGCTACCGCTTGGAAGATAGGGGGTAACTTTAACCCCATAGAGTCTATAGGTTTCCGCGCTACTTACTCTGAGGCCGTGCGGGCACCAAACATCACAGAGGCTTTCTCCCCGCCATCTCAGGCGAATTTCGTTCCGCAAGATCTGTGTGATTTCGAAGTACTACCAAATGAGACCCAAACTGTTGCAAACAACTGCGCTGCGCTGGGGTTGAGCCCCGACTTTGACGCTTTCGATGGCTTGACTATTTTCGGCTCGGTTAGTGGTAACAAAGATCTTTCTCCAGAGGAATCGGAAAGCTACACAGTCGGTGTTGTCCTTACTCCATTTGAGCGCACACAATTGACGGTTGATTACTACTCTATCGAGATTACCGATGCTATCGACAGTATCGGGGGTCAAGACATTGTCAATCTGTGTTTGCGAAATGAGTCTGGAGTCAACAATCAGTTTTGCAACCGCACCACGCGTAATCCCGGTCCTGGCCTAACACCACGTGGTATCCCTGTGGGGGGGCTCACTGATATCCGCTCTGGCTTTGTAAATGTCGCGGCATTGGAGACTAGTGGCATCGACGTAACAGCTTCGATCGTTGGTGATGCTTCAGACTGGACGTTTGGACTCCTCGAGCGAGGAACAATGTCGCTCAATTTGCTCTATACCTACGTGCTGGATCTGTCGGAGTTTCCGTTCCAAAACGACCCATCGAGAGAGGACATCTTGGTTGGTGAACTCGGTCGTCCCGAGCACCAGGGTAGGCTTGCGTTCAATTACTCGAACCCGGATCTGATCGATGCGCGCATCGAGGTTCTTTACATCGGCAACCAGGTGGCTCGAAACCTGTCCTTCGATGAGCCAGACTTCGTGACTCCAGACGATACGGGATCCACGGTCTATACCGATTTCTTCCTCTCCAAGACTCTCGATACGGGGGCGGGTGAGACTTACTTGTTCGCGGGTATAAACAATCTCTTTGATCAAGAGCCACCTGTGGTTGCTCTGGCCCTGACCAACAGAAATGAAGCGGCGAATTATGACCAGCTGGGCCGGAACTTCGTTCTGGGCGCAAGAGTTAACTTCTAGGAGCGAGGTTCTATGAATCGGCAGCCTATCTGCTGCCGATAGCCGTCCAGCAGATTACTGGCTGACGAGGCAAGATTGCGGTTCTTGCCTCGTCTTTATTGAGAGCCCTCCAAATTTTTCTGTCTCCTCTGGGCGCGGGTGGGCTTTCCTTTTTTTCTGGAGAAATACTAAAGACGATGAGCGCGAACTGGAACACACGGCAAATCACTCGACCTCTTTTAATTGCTCTTTCGCTGTGTTGGTTTTCCGCGAACTCTGCAGCCACTAATGTCGATGATGGGTCATGGCCTAACACTGGCAGAAATGCGGCCGAGGATCGTTATTCACCCCTTAAACAAATTTCTGAAGACACCATAGCCGACTTGGCCTTGGCATGGCGGCATCCGATAAGCACTTCAACAAACCTTAAAGGCACGCCAATCGCTGTAGATGGGGGGGTGATATTCACTGATGGATGGGGTGTCGTGACGAGGGTTAACGGTGTATCCGGGGAACTCGAGTGGCGTTATGACCCTAAACCGGACAGAAGTGTGGTCAGAGGCTCTTGTTGTACTGCGCTTAACAGAGGCGCAGCGGCAGCAGATGGGTTGGTATTTGCCAGTGCTTTTGACGGCCAGCTGTCGGCAGTCGACGTCGAAACAGGTGCACTGCGGTGGAAGGTCGATACGATAGTAGGCGATGGTCTCTACACTGTTTCTGGAGCGCCAAGGGTAGTTGGTCAAAACGTACTCATCGGCAACGCAGGCGCGGAGTTTGGCGTTCGTGGCTATGTCTCTGCCTACAACACCACTACTGGCGAATTAGCGTGGCGCTTTTTTACTGTCCCGGGCGATCCCAGTGAGGGATTCGATAGTCCTGCCATGGAAATGGCGGCCCAAACGTGGACCGGTCGATGGTGGGAGCAAGGCGGAGGAGGGACTGTTTGGGACTCTATGGCTTACGATCCTGATCTTGGGATAGTCTACATCGGCGTGGGGAATGGTTCTCCTTGGAACAGGGAGACCCGCAGTCCCGGCGGTGGAGACAATCTGTTCCTTTCGTCGATCGTTGCGTTAGACGCTCAGACTGGGGCCTACGTTTGGCATTACCAAACAACACCGGGTGACTCTTGGGACTTTACTGCTACGCAGCACATGATCCTCGCTGACTTAGAAGTGGATGGCGCTACTAGGTCTGTGATCATGCAGTCGCCGAAGAATGGCTTCTTTTATGTTCTGGACCGAAAGACAGGTGAACTGATCTCTGCCGACCCGATTACCACTGTCAATTGGGCTTCGCATATTGATATGGATACCGGTCGGCCGGTTGAGCATCCGAACGCTCGTTTTCTGAAAGAACCATTCTTAGGAATTCCTGGCCCAAGTGGCCACCGGAATTGGCACGGAATGTCATATCACGAGCCAACCGGGCTAGTTTTCATGGCGGTGAACGAAACTGCATTTCTGTATACCCAGACAGACGATGTTGTTGAGGTCCAAGGGCGTTTTAAGCAGGATCTGGGGTTTCGCCCGTGGCAGGATATGGGGAAGATTCTCAAGGAAAAACAGATCGAATTGGGGGGTCAGTATCTTCTTGCTTGGGACCCCGTTGCTAGGAAAGAAGTGTGGCGCGCGAAACGGAATCCACCGCGTGGCGGTAGCACCCTGTCCACAGCTGGTGGATTAGTGTTCCAATCTGACCGATCCGGGGAGTTCGCTGCGTACCGCGCTGCAACTGGCGAAAAAGTCTGGTCCGTGAACCTTGGCACTGGAGCAGTTGGGGGGCCAATTTCATATGAGCTGAATGGTGACCAGTACATCGCAATACTTGGTGGCCATGCCAATCCTAAGTTCAATATTTCTCGAAACGCGGCTCTGTTTGTGTTCAAGCTCCATGGAACTGCGAGTATTCCTGCGCCGCAACCTTGGCCTATTGATAATTACGAGACAGTAGTGCTCTCTGAAGATCAGAAGGATACGGTGGGCTTAGGAGAGCGTCTCTATCACGCTCACTGCTTCTATTGTCATGGTGCCAATGCCAAAAGCGGTGGCAATGTACCCGACCTTCGTCATTCCCACAAAGCAGTATTCGGTGCTTGGGATGCGATAGTTCGCGACGGTGCTCTTGAGTTTAATGGAATGCCTGCACATGGAGACGTCATGACCTTAGAGGATGCGGCGGCTATTAAGTATTACGTGCAGACTTTAGCTAACGAAAGGAAGATGGACGGCAAATGAGGGAATGCTCCCGTTTTGAAGTTTCTGACATATATCCTTTCTCCTTTGGGTTCTTCTTTCGGTAGAGGTCTGCCTTGAAACTGCTGTTTGCGTTTCTCGCCCTTTCATGCGGTCTGATTTTTTCGAGTCACTTGTTTGCTGAACCAAGGGAATCGCTCCGTCCCGTGCTCAGAGCAGAGCAGTCTTTCGTGATTGTGCAAGCATGTAGCGACCACGCGCGTAAGCAGGGATGGAAGATGGCCATTGCGGTTTTTGACCATCGGGCGACACTCGTCGCCTATCTCAAAATGGATGATGTTAAGCGTGGCAATGAGGAGATAGCACAGCGAAAAGGAGAAGCTGCGGCTGCATACGGAAGAGAGTCAAAGTATTGGAGTAACCGTGCGCTTGAGAACCCGGTGTATCTTGAGATGCCACTGTTCCCCGCTTTTGAGGGAGGCGAGCCGATATATTCTAGCGGCGGGGTGCTTGTTGGCGGTGTAGGAGTATCTGGATCTTCTGGGTCAAACGACGCCACATGCGCCCGCATAGGTATTGAGGCAGCTGGATTGAGTTACGTTTACCCGGACTAAAGTTGAAACTCAGCTTGATGGTGCTCCGAGAAGAATCGTGTCGTGCTGAATGCAACCTAGACTGTGTTTATCCAGTGAGATAGTGTTTGTTTTCAAAACTCTTTGTCTCCAAACCGTTGGGTTGACAGCGTTTGGAGCCCGTCCCCACTTTCTCAATATGTTGTTTCGAGTCTCGAGTGTCGGGTATTAGCCTCGAAGTCTCAGAGTCATCTCGAAGACTGTGCCTGCCTGAATTAGTGTTGAGTTGTCTTGGTTCATGAGTTGGGGAGAGCGGTTTGAGCTTAGGCTCAGCGATAGCTTACGGGAGCCACTAGTGCGATTTCGTCTATCGGACGAAGATATGCTTAACCGACTCAGGGCGTGGGCAATTAACAACAACGTAAGCATTGCATCGCTCAGGCTTTCTCACTCCAGTGGGTGGGTTTCCGTAACGGCTAGTTTGGCGTTCCATAGTCAAGATTCGATCATGGAGGCCTTACTTTCTTTGCCAGATATTCAAGGCGTTCAACGCGAAGTTTCATTCGACCGTGTACTGGAACTGCTTTAACCGCCCCTGGATGGCTAGTCAAAAATACCGGTAGTTAGAACTTCAAATTTGTGGCCTTGTGTCCGGCGTTACTTCGTTTTTCGGAGAATCCCGTAAGGGATTTACGCTATTTGGCTTACTCTATTGCGCGAATACGCAGTTGTAATATATTAAAATATAAGAAGAGCGGGCGGCGATAAGCACTGACGTTGGAAGTGCTATCTTTTTACGACGCCTTATTGGCTCTAACTTCGAATCGAATAGGTTAGCGGCGAGTATGTACTGGGAGAAAAAGTTACCTTGATCTGGAAGCACCACAAGCGCCGTGCGGCCTGCTGCTGCTCTGAATCGACGCGTGCGTGGAGTAATAAGAGAGCTCTTGAACTCACCCCGCTCCGATTCGGTGGCTTACTACTGGCATTGCTTGTTTCTTGTGGTTCGGCGCGCTCGGCTGAAGTTGCAACAATCGTGCACGCGGGAACTCTGCTGACGCCAGTTGACGGGCAAATAAAAACCCTGAGTTCTCAGACTGTTGTCGTTATAGATGAAGTGGTGACGCTCGTCACGCAAGGATTTGTAACTCGAGATAGTTTAGGGCTTGGCGATGAGGTCGCGGTCAGGGTTATTGACGCTCGGGACGAGTTTGTACTGCCTGGACTGATAGATGGTCACGTCCATCTCACGGCATTGCCAGTGGGTGCTAGACGAAATGGATTCGTCACATTGTCAGATGCGGACCGAGCGATCATCGGCGCCAAGGCAGCTAAAGAAACGCTTCTCGCCGGCTTTACTACCGTTCGAGATTTGGGAGCTCGTGGACCTGATTCGATCTATGCTATTCGCGATGGCATCGCGCGTGGCGACATTGTCGGCCCAAGAATTCTCGCCTCAGGGCAGACCCTTACGCCCACAGGTGGTCATATTGATCGCAGCAGCGGTTTCAGGCCCGGCTTGCATGACTTTTTTACTCCTACCGGTGTTTGTGATGGCGAGGACGATTGCGTCAAGGCTGTCAGGATGCAGGTTAGGGACGGAGCAGACGCTGTTAAGCTCACGTCAACCGGCGGTGTGCTTAGTGCGGCTAGCACCGGTGTTGGCCAACAGTTCAACGATTCTGAGCTCACCGCTATTGTTAAAACAGGCCATTCTCTAGGACGACGAGTTACTGCCCATGCGCATGGTTTAGATGGTATCAACGCTGCTTTAGATGCGGGTGCAGACTCCATCGAACATGGGACCTTTCTTAACGAAAGCAGTGTGCGTCGCTTTAAACGCAACAACGCGTTTCTAGTCCCAACACTACTGGCCGGGGACATAATCACGAACTGGGCTGAGGTCGAAGATTCTCCCCTACCCGCCTCGCAAAGACTCAAGGGCCGTACTGTGGGTCCACAGATGCTTGCTGCGGCACGCTTTGCGCATCAGTCCGGTGTGCGAATTGCTCTCGGCTCTGATTCAGGGATGGCCGGACACGGTCAAAACTGCAGAGAGTTTGAGCTTTTAACGCAGGCAGGCTTATCGAACGAGGAGGCCCTTATTACCTCGTTCGTGAATGGAGCAGAAAATCTAGGTGTTGCCGACCGTGTAGGAAGAATCGAAAAGGGGTTCATTGGTGACATGATCATTACTTCGGTTAACCCAATGAAGGAGATCTCGGCTCTTTGTTCGATCTCCCAAGTAATTAAAGGCGGCGTACCGTACATTTCTATTGGTATGTAAGCCTTTGTATACGGCGACAACGACTCAAAGCTAGAAGCGCGGCAGTTCACTCAACTCTGTTGCGTTTAGTCGTCTCAAGCGAAGTTGATCCCATTGGTTAAACGTTAAACAGAGAATTCATGGTCTTTTGCAACTTGTTTTGAAGCTTATCGCCGGAATCTTGGCCGGCGTATTGATTGGGCTGTACGGCCCTGAGTTTATCGTCCGGCTTGCTTTGACGGCAGAGACCATAATCGGCCAGCTGATCAAGTTCACGATTCCACTCATCATTCTATTCTTCATAACAAGCGGGATTGCTTCTTTACCAAAAGGCTCTGAGTCTGTGCTCGGCAAAACGATAGGCTTGGCTTACGGTTCCACGATCGTAGCTGGCCTCGTCGCTTATGGTTTGGTAAGCGGTCTTCTGCCTCGGTGGGTGAGCGGGGCGCAGATTTCATCGACCTCGGTTGAGCCTGAACTTGGTTCGTTCATTGACATAGCGATTCCGGCCCCCCTGGAAGTGATGACGGCGTTGGTGCTGTCGTTCGTTATGGGCGTAGGTATTAGCAGTACCGGTGGTGAGGTTCTACGGAAAGGCTTTGTAGAGGCGAAGCTTGTGATCGAGTTACTCCTGTCAAAAGTACTTATTCCAGCGCTGCCGATCTACATTGCCGGGGTTTTTACCCAGATGACGGTCGCCGGAACTGTATTGGCTACGTTAAAGAGATTTGCTCTCGTGTTAGCTATGGCCATTTCTATTCACTGGCTCTGGATCATCGTCATTTACGGTTTTAGCGCGCTTTTTCTCGGGCGGTCTACGCCCGCCCTGCTCCGGAACATGATCCCTGCCTACTTAACCGCGTTGGGAACTATGTCGAGCGCCGCGACTATCCCTGTTTCGTTACGGTCAACGAAAGCAAACAGTGTGTCTGAAGAGATTGCCGATTTTACGATCCCTCTCTGCGCCTCCATTCATTTAAGCGGATCCACGATTACCATTGTCACTTGTGCTATGGCGGTGCTTTATCTTTCGCCGGACCTTCCCCAACCAGATTTAGGGGGCATGGTGGCGTTTATCCTTGTTCTCGGAGTCACGATGATTGCTGCACCTGGTGCACCCGGTGGTGCCGTGCTTTCTGCTCTTGGGCTCCTAACGTCGATGCTTGGTTTTAACGAGGCGGCTATTGCGTTGATGATTGCGCTGTACCTAGCTCAAGATAGCTTCGGCACAGCATGCAATGTAACCGGAGATGGCGCGATTGCTCTGTGGGTTGATCACTTTTCCATAGAGGCGAGAGGCGAAAGCGCGGGTTGATCGTCGCATGCCTGCGAAACCGTCTAAGCGTATTCTGCCTATCAGCGCCCACTCAACTCGGATCGCTGACAGTAATCACGATGTCATAGAATGGCCAATGGCCTGAGGCACTTCAAATTCTTCCTGGCCCGCTACTTCGTTATGCTCGTGCATTACTGCACTTAGGCCTTGTCTACTGAAGGTCTAGAAAGGCCTCAGCGTCCAGTGCCGCCATGCATCCGAATCCCGCGGACGTTACCGCCTGGCGATAGACGTGATCGCCGACATCACCGGCTGCGAAAACGCCGGGCACACTTGTCGAAGTGGCGTTACCCTCCAAACCGCTCTTGACCTTGAGATAGCCTTCGCTCATTTCTAGCTGGCCTTCAAAAATTTCCGTGTTCGGCTTGTGCCCTATCGCGATGAACACCCCATCAACATCAAGTTCTTCAGTTGCGCCTGTGTTTGCGTCGGCTATGCGAATCCCTGTCACACCTGTTTCTGTCCCCAAGACTTCCTCGAGTACGGTACTCCAGCGAATGCAGATCTTACCCTCCGCTTCTTTTGCGAAAAGCCGGTCTTGAAGGACTTTCTCAGCGCGCAACGTGTCTCTACGGTGTACCAACGTTACTTGCTCAGCGAGGTTTGAAAGATAGAGAGCTTCTTCAACGGCTGTGTTGCCACCGCCGATGACGGCAACTTGTTTGTTTCGATAGAAGAAGCCGTCGCAAGTGGCACAAGCGGACACCCCTTTACCCAGAAACGCCTCCTCACTCGCCAAGCCTAGGTACTGCGCTGAAGCGCCAGTGGCGATGATTAGCGCGTCGCAAGTGTACTGACTGCTCCCTTTTAATATGAAAGGACGCGTCTAGAGGACTACCGAGTATATATGATCTTGGATGACACGTGTTCCAAACCGCTCCACGTGACCGAGCATAGACTCCATGAGCTCTGGTCCCTGGAGATCAGCTTTTCCTCCTGGCCAATTCTCCACTTCAGTTGTCGTGGTCAGTTGTCCACCTTGTTGAATACCGGTTATTACGATGGGATTTAGATTCGGGCGAGCTGCATACACAGCGGCGGTGTAGCCGGCAGGGCCGGATCCAAGAATCACAAGTCGGTGATGTTCATACTGCGTCATATTTCCACTCTAAATCTGGTGCGGGTTTCAAAGCGCTTCGTAGATAGGGAGAGAATCGCCCGCCGAACCCCGCTCGCTGTCTGTAGTTTGTTGATTGGAGGAGGCGACAGATGTTGGCCGCAGCGTCCTCGTCATCACGCAAATATATTAGTATACCTATCGTTTCAAATCAATGAGATGCTCGGTGCCGGCTTAACGGATTGCAGCTGGCGGAAGAAGCAGTGTCCAGGTAGACATGCCATCATTGATATACTAGTATCCTATCTCCAGAGCGTGCTGGCTAAGCGAGCGCGGGAATACCCAAGAATGTAGGCGAATACAAATGAACATGACTGCTCTTCCGCTTCCTGCTGAGACAGACGCCGACTGGTTAATTTTTGTTAAAGCTGAGTGCGATACATGTGTGTTAGCAGAGCCAGCGATCAAGTCTGTAGTTGACGCCGGTCACAAGTTGCGCCTGGTGGTCCAGGACGATCCCGAGTTCTTGTCGTCGCTTGGATCTCAGGGAGATGAAGAGCTTCGTGCTTCTTACTCCTGGGATATAGAAATCACGCCTACTTTGATCGCTTTGAAGGGCGGGGTAGAAGTCAGCCGTGTAGAGGGTTGGGATCGTGCAGCATGGCGAGATTGTTTTGGTCAACCAGATTTGGGTGATGATCTTCCTGGTTTCAGGCCCGGATGTGGGTCCAAAAGCCGTGAGCCTGGTGTACACGAGCACTTAGCTGCGCTCTATGGAGTCTCTGAGTTTGAGTCTCGTCAACTATCGATTGGCAAGTGGGATGACGAGATAGAGGTGTGCTTTGAGCACGGGTGGACCGACGGTTTGCCCGTGGTGCCGCCTACAGATGCGCGGATTATCCGAATGTTGCAGGGAACTCGCCGAGAACCTCAGGAGGTGATCGGGAAGGTTCCTCCGAATCTCTCACCAATTACTGTTGAAAAAGTGGCGATCAATGCCGTAATGGCCGGGTGTAAGCCAGAGTACGTTCCTGTCGTGCTTGCAGCGCTGGAGGCGGCTTTGGAGCCCATCTTCACTATGCACGGTCTTCTTTGTACTACCTGCTTTTCGTCGCCGATCATCGTTGTCAACGGTCCTATCACGAAAAAAATTGGCATGAATTGGGGCATGAATGTTCTTGGTCAAGGGAACAGAGCGAACGCCACAATTGGTCGCGCGTTGCAGCTGATTATTCGGAATGTTGGTGGCGGGGTACCGGGGGACCTTGATAGATCCACCTTGGGCGGGCCCGGTAAATACACTTTCTGCTTCGCAGAAGACGAGTATACGGACGAGGATTGGGAGCCGCTTTCCGTTTCCCGTGGATTTTCGAAAGGCACCGATACAGTAACCCTGTTTCAGGGCGACGGTATACAAGGCTTCATCGATCAGCGGTCTCGAACACCTGAAGAGATCACCAAGTCTTTGGCGATGTCACTACTCGCCGTTGGTCATCCAAAACTCGCGGAGTTTACTAATGCAATGTTGGTACTTTCTCCTGAGCACCATGGCATTTACAAGGATGCAGGTTGGGATAGAGCACGTATCACCGACGAACTGCATGCAGCAATGTTGCGCCCGGGGTCTGAGCTTGTTCAAGGCGCTCAGGGTGTGGGCGAAGGTATCGTCGAGTCACGTGCGGGAGAGATGGTTCGCAAGTTTTGGCCGGAAGGTTTGCTCATCGTTCGAGCCGGAGGTCAAGCTGGGTTGTACTCAGCCATTTGTGCTGGATGGACCGGGGGCCGCTTCCGCGATGAATCGCAAGCAGTTACGAAAGAGATCATATCTTAAGGAGCACAGCTATGACCGCCATGGTCTTGAGAGATCCCACAGCACAAACTGCTGAATTCAACAGGCCACGAAAGCAGCCACCAACCTCACTTGATGGCCTTACCGTTGCTTTGATGGATATTGGAAAGATGCGAGGAGACGAGTTTGTGGATCGGATGGAGCAGCTTTTCGACCAACAAGGAGTGACGACTCGACGGTACAAGAAGCCGACCAATACCCGGACTGCGCCGACGGAAATAATCCAGGACATCGTGACGAATTGCCAGGTTGTTGTCATCGCCTTATCCGATTGTGGATCGTGCACCTCTTGCTCCACCCATGATCTAAATGATTTGGATAATCTGGGGGTTCCTGGCGTCAGCATACTTACTGAGGAGTTCCGGGACGCTTTCGATCAGCAGTGCACGAAAATCGGTTTTTCTGGAGAGTCCATTTACACACCCCACCCGATGCAGAATCGAACCACCGCGCAGCTTCATGAATTTGCCGACAACGTGTTCGAGGAAGTGATGGCCGCGATCGTTTCTGGCGAGTAGTTGCGAACAGCCTTGTTCTCTGAGTGCGACAGTAAACCATTGGGGATTGGCTTAGTCGCATAGCCTTAATCAGGCCATCCAAAGATTAGCAAGAGAGCTGTAAATGACAAACTCGAGCCTCGATATGGCAGAGTCTTCTGGGCACCCCGGCGATAAAGTTAGTCCTCACAAAGTGGCAACACTGCGACAGAACAGAAAGAAGCTCGTTGGACTGGTTTTGGGGCCCGTTTTATTTATAGCTGTCGTGCTTATGCCATCAGTGGCGGGTCTTCCCGTGGGGGCGCAGCGAATGGCAGCCGTAGCGATCCTCATGGCCGTTTGGTGGACTCTCGAGTCTGCGCCCATCCCAGTTACCAGCTTACTTCCGATTGTTCTTTGCCCCCTCTTGGACATTATGCCGACGGCCCAAGTAACTGCTCGTTACGGTAGTCCAATAATCTTTATGTTCATGGGTGCGTTCATTATTGCCCTCGCTATGCAACGATGGAATTTGCATAGGCGTGTCGCGCTTCACATCGTTAAAGTAGTTGGATTATCAGCCAAACGCGTTGTTTTTGGTTTTATGTTGGCTACGGCTGTGCTGTCAGCGTTTGTCTCAAACACAGCCACTGCCGTAATGATGATGCCCGTTGGGCTTGCGATTATCGGTCAGATGGTGGAGGGGGCGGCGCTCGATTCCGCTAACGCACAGACCGTTAAGAACTTCTCTTTGAATCTCATGCTCGGTATTGCTTATGCAGCAACCATTGGCGGGATGGCTACGCTGGTTGGGACTCCCCCAAATGCTGTGTTTGCTGGGTACATGCAGTCCACGTATGGCTACGAAATATCCTTTTACGATTGGGCTAAGTTGGGAGTTCCGCTGGCTTTGGTTCTGATCCCGCTTACTTGGTGGTGGTTGACGTCGGTTATGAATCCGATGAGGCCTATGAACTTCGAGAGAAGCCGCCAGGTGATTGATCTTGAGCTCGCTGAGATGGGGGCAATGAGTCGCGGAGAGATGTGGACGGCGGTAATCTTTGGTGCTACCGCGTTTGGCTGGATTTTTAAGGGCCAACTGAACAGTCTTGTACATACACCCTCATACTTGACTGACGCCAATATTGCGATCGCCGGCGCGCTTGCGTTGTTTCTGGTCCCACTGGATTGGCGCCGAGGAGAGTTCGTGATGAACTGGGAATGGGCTGTCAAGCTACCATGGGATGTGTTGATTTTGTTTGGTGGTGGACTTGCACTGGCAGGCGGATTTACCGAAAGCGGCCTCTCGAGTTGGATAGGCGGTCAAGCTGAGCAAATGGGTCATTGGCCGACCATTCTGTTCATAACGTCGGTGGTGACACTAATCATTTTCCTTACGGAGCTGACTTCAAACACCGCGACGGCTGCTATGATTATTCCAATTCTTGCTGCAATCGCTATAGGTCTAAATCAAAACCCCCTCTCGCTAGTTATCCCTGCCACGCTCGCTGCTTCCTGCGCTTTCATGTTACCCGTGGCGACCCCACCAAACGCCATAGTCTTCGGTTCTGGGCATGTAACCATTCCTGAGATGTCTCGCAGTGGTGTTGGCTTGAACGTAATTGGCGTCGCAGTGGTCGTAGGAGCCACTTTTGCAATCGCTTTCTCCGTTTTCGAAATTCAGGAAGGTGTGCTGCCATTGTGGGCGGCGGGACAGTGAGCTGATCGTCGCCAAGAAGCATGGCTGGCTCACCAGTGAGTCAAGAATCGAGCTTAAGTCTCAGGGGTGTGTTCAAGCAGCATGGCTTCAACATTGCCAACGTGATTCGTTAGTAACTCTTCAGCGCGTGTAAGGTTTTTGGTTCGCACCGCCTGAAGAATCTGTTTATGTTCCTTTATTGCGCGGGAAATTCGCTTTCGAGTTAGTGGAAGCAATTGCCTCAAGGCGTGCGATCTATCTGCAATTATCTTGTAGGAGTCGATCAGAAACGGGTTACCACTTGCCTCAATCAAAGTCACGTGGAAATCAGTGTCCAGCCAGTGGCAGTCCTCGTAGCTTCCTTCTTCAAGTAGCTCGTTGCTATCTTTGATGATCTCGGCCAACCTTTTGAGCACCAATTCGTCCTGAAAATCTGCGGCTAACTTAATCGCAGCAATCTCTAAGATGCTACGCATCGTGCAAAGGTGCATCGTGTCTACTCGAGACGGATTAAAGACGTATGTGCCTGACTGTGGCTTGATCACCAGCAGCCCATTTCGTTCAAGCAGCAGCAGTGCTTCACGAATAGGTGTTCTACTCACCCCAAGTTCGGCGCTAATAGTCTTCTCGGAAAGCTGTTCACCTAAGGCATATTCGCCGCTGACAATCTTGACCCTCAAGATCTCAGCGATTCGCGCTTTCATTGGCTCCGGACGGAGGCTGACGACGGGCTGGCGTGCAGATCTCTGCGTTGTCATTTTACTGGTCCTGAAAATCGCTAACTATGGCCATTTGATCGATTCTGCTTCGTCGCGCCTTGTACCGGGCCGCCTGTTGCGGCGCATCCATCGTACCGCAATATGTGTCGTCGTAGTTGCTTAATTAACGTGAAACTGCTTCGAACTTCCCAGACTCCACTTGATCAGAGCGCGCTGACCAAAGGTGAGTATCTTTCTCAGTTGGGCCAACCGATGCTTGCTTGAATCTAGCAACGCAGTCCCCTTCCCAACTAGTGTCATAGCTACTAGCATACAAAAAAAGCGGTCTCTATGATGGCCATCAACGATAAAGGAGCGGAAATGGAGTTTGCACAGTTCTTTGATTACCTAAGAGCCATTTATATCCGCGCTTGGTCTCCTAGAGGCATTATTTAGTCGAGCGGCAACTCCGTCGAATACTTCACCTCACTCAGCGCAACCGCCGAAGTAATGTCCTGCACGCCCGGTAGCTGCGAGAGATGGTTTTTAAAAAACCGCTCGTAGTCCTCCACATCTTTCGCGACGATGCGCAACAGAAAATCACTCCGCCCCAGCATCACGTAGCATTCGGTCACTTCGGGGAATCCCCGGATGCTCTCCTCAAACTCGCCAACGGCCTGACGGCCATTCGCTGAGAGCTTTACCTCGGTGTAGATGACGACATTCAGGCCCAGCTTCTTGCGGTTGAGCATGGTTACCTGGCGATCGATATAGCCCTCGGCTTCGAGCTTTTTTACCCGCCGCCAGCACGGTGGTTGAGACAGGTTCACGTGCTCGGCGAGTTGTGCGACGGACAGGCTGGCGTCGTTTTGCAGCAGCTTGAGTAGTGCCATATCTGTGCTGTCCAGTGCCATTGCTTGCTCCTAATCCTCCGTGTTCTATAGTAGAAATAATAATACTCTTAAAATGATAAATGTATAATTAAAATACTAAATAAAGACAAATTAGGGTTAATAAAGCAAATTATCTACTACCACTAGTTGCTATCTTTCTGAGCGGTTCAGAGACGATGAAGCGACGGCTACCCACACCAAGTCGAGAGGCCAGGTCGCTTCACATGTTGGGAGCACTCGGTGGTTTCTAAAGATCAGACAAAACTCTACGTGCCCAAGGCCACGTCACGACCCGGCGAGACACCAGACTTTTCGCAGTTACATATTCCGCCGGCGGACGCACAGCTGGAGCGCCCACCGTTGGAGGTTACCGCCGAGGAAACGCATCCCCTGGCTCAGGGACTGGTCCGGGTCCTCGACGATGACGGCCGCGTCGTTGGCGACTGGGCACCGGACTTGTCGCCTGCCGCGTTGCTCGATGGCCTCCGCCACATGATGCATGTGCGCGCCTACGACGAGCGCATGTTCCGCATGCAGCGTCAGGGTCAGCTCTCGTTTTACATGAAATGTACCGGTGAAGAGGCAGTGGCCGTGGCTCAGGCCATGGCTCTGCAAAGCGGCGACATGTTGTTTCCCACCTACCGCCAGCAGGGTCTGTTGTTTGTGCGGGGCCGGCCCATCACCGACATGATGTGTCACTGCATTTCCAACGCCGGTGACAACCTGAAAGGGCGCCAGATGCCCGTGTTCTACAGCTGGAAGGAAGGTAATTTCTTCAGCATCTCGGGCAACCTGGCGACGCAGTACAGCCAGGCCGCGGGCTGGGCAATGGCGTCTGCCTATAAAGGCGAAGATCACATTGCATCGGCGTGGGTCGGTGACGGGAGTACCGCTGAAGCCGATGTGCATTACGCCATGCTGTTCGCCGCGACCTACCGTGCGCCGGTGTTGCTCAATGTGGTGAACAATCAGTGGGCCATCTCTACGCCCCAGAGCTTTGCTTCAACGGGTACCACTTTTGCTGCTCGGGGGATCGGCTACGACATTCCCAGTGCGCGGGTTGATGGCAACGATTTTCTCGCTGTGTACGCGGTTACCGATTGGGCCGCCCAGCGCGCGCGAGCGGGCTTCGGTCCCACGTTCATCGAATTGTTTACCTACCGCGCCGCCGGACATTCCACCAGTGATAACCCCGCGGGCTATCGCGCCGCTGATGAAGCTGAGTGCTGGCCTTTGGGGGATCCCATTGAGCGCCTGAAGCAGCACTTGATTGTTACGGGGCTCTGGAGCGATGACCAGCACGAGGCTTTGGAAAAAGAATTGACCGACTCGGTCACGGCCGATTGGAAGGCCGCCATCGCCAGGGGAACCCTCGAGGATGGTCCTCACTGGCCCGTGGAATCCATGTTCGAGGATGTCTTTAAGGAGATGCCGGAGCACCTCGTCCGCCAGCGCGCCAAGCTGGAGGCCGCCCAATGACTGCCATGAGTATGGTCCAGGCCATCAACTCGGCCCTTGATTGCACCATGGCGGCTGATCCCACGGTGCTGGTCATGGGCCAGGATGTGGGGTTCTTCGGTGGCGTCTTCCGCTGCACCGAAGGGCTGTATGAGAAGTACGGCGCCCACCGGGCGCTTGATGCACCCATCGCCGAAGGTGGCATTGTTGCCGCGGCGGTGGGCATGGGTGTTAACGGTTTGCGGCCTGTAGTGGAAATGCAGTTCGCCGATTACATCTACCCGGCCATCGACCAGATCATTTCAGAGCTGGCACGGCTGCGGCATCGCAGCGGAGGCGAGTTCTGGGCGCCGGTGGTGGTGCGCGCACCCTGTGGAGGTGGCATCCGCGGCGGTCAGACGCACTCCCAAAGCCCTGAAGGCATTTTCACGCACGTATGTGGGTTGAAGACGGTGATGCCTTCGAATCCTTATGACGCGAAGGGTTTGCTGATCAGCGCCATCGAAGACGATGACCCGGTCATCTTCTTTGAGCCCAAGCGCATCTACAACGGCCCTTTCTACGGACACAATGAATCCAGTGCGGGACCTGCCAGCTGGGCCAGGCACGATCTGGGCGAGGTGCCCGAGGGCCACTACACCGTTCCCCTGGGCAAAGCGAATGTGATGCGCGAGGGCGCCGCCGTGACGGTGCTCGCCTACGGCACCATGGTCCACGTGGCCCAGGCCGCCATCGACAAGAGCGGTGTAGATGTCGAGCTCATCGATCTGCGAACACTACTCCCCCTGGACCTTGAGACGATCACCGAATCCGTGCAGAAAACAGGCCGCTGCGTGGTACTGCACGAAGCGACGCGCACCAGTGGTTTTGGTGCGGAGTTGGTGGCGGCGGTCCAGGAGGAATGCTTCTGGCATCTGCGCGCTCCCGTCGAGCGGGTCACGGGCTGGGATACGCCATACCCCCACGCGTTTGAGTGGGAGTACTTTCCCGGACAGTCACGCATCATCGCAGCGCTCCAGCGTGCTGCAAGCTGCGATTGAGGGAAGCGTCATGAGTAAGTTCTCCTTCAAATTGCCAGACCTGGGCGAGGGCATCGTCGAATCCGAAGTCTCTCACTGGCATGTCGCCGTCGGAGACGTGGTGGTAGAGGATCAGCCCCTGGCCGATGTGCAGACGGATAAAGCGGTTGTTGAGGTCACTACACCGGTAGCAGGCGTCGTGTTGTCGCTAGGGTGTGAGGCTGGCGACGTGCTGCCCGTAGGCGCGGAGCTCGCGAGCTTTGAAACCGATGCATCCGCCGATGGCGCTGCTCTACACAGTTCAGCCAGCGACGAAAGCAGCGACGGCGACAAGAGTCCGAGCGCGTCTTCCCAGGCGTCGGCGTCACCGCTCGCGAGTGCAGCGACCGGCGCTCATTTCACTACCCGCACACCGGCAACTGATCCGGTATTCACCACGGTCCTCGCTTCCCCGTCCCTGCGAAAGCGTGCCCGGGAAGCCGGCATCAACCTGGCCGACGTGCCTGGCAGCGGCCCCCAGGGGCGAATCAGTCACCAGGACTTTGATGCCTTTGTGGCGGCAGGTGGGCAGTTGGTCAGTCGCGAGGTGCCAAAGCGAACTGCTGTTAGAGAAACCCGGCTTACCGGCATGCGCCGCGTCATCGCCCGCAAAATGCTCGAATCCAAGCGCAATATTCCTCACTACTCCTACGTGGAAGAGGTCGATGTCACGCAGCTCGAAGCGCTCAGAAAACACCTGAATACGGAACGCAATCCCGAGCAACCAAAGCTGACATTGCTGCCTTTTCTGGCCCTGGCGATGGTTAAGGTGCTGCCGAAGTTCCCACATTGCAATGCCCGCTACGACAGCGATTCCGAAATGTTGAGCGAATACGAGGCGGTACATCTGGGGATCGCGACCATGACCGACAGTGGGCTTGTGGTCCCCGTCGTCCGCAATTGTGAGGCCCTCGATGTGTGGCAATTGGCCGCAGAGATAGCGAGGTCTGCAGGCAACGCCCGCGATGGAAAGGCCAAGCCGGATCAGCTGTCGGGATCAACCATCACGATTACCAGTCTTGGCGCGATCGGTGGTGTGTCGACAACACCGGTCATCAACGCCCCCGAAACATCGATCATCGGCGTCAACAAAATGGTCGACAGGCCCGTGGTGCGCGATGGGCAGATTGTCGTGCGCACCATGATGAATCTTTCCGCGTCTTTTGATCATCGCATCGTCGATGGCTACGACGGCGCCCAATTAGTTCAAGCGCTCAGGGCGCTCCTGGAAAACCCGGGGGCCATCTTTGTCTGAGCTCAGAAAATTCAAGGAGAAGTACACCGTGACTGCCAGCTCATTTATGGATTTTTCGGACTACGATCGGCACGAGCAGGTCGTCGAGCACCGCGATGCGGCGAGCGGCCTGCACGCGATTATTGCCGTGCATAACACGAGTCGCGGGCCAGCCCTGGGCGGATGTCGTATGTGGCCCTACGAAAACCGCCTCGACGCGGTACGCGATGCGCTGCGTCTGTCCCGCGGTATGACCTACAAGTCGGCTCTCGCGGGTCTGGATCTCGGTGGCGGCAAAGCGGTGATTGTCGGTGATCCTCGACGCGATAAGTCACCGCAGTTGCTACGCGCCATGGGGCGTTTCATTGATTCTCTCGAAGGCCGCTACATCACTGCGGAGGATTCAGGCACTACCGTGGCTGATATGCAGGTGATGGCTGAGGAGACCCAGTGGGTTGGCGGTATTCAAAGTGACTCCGAGCACGGCGGCGATCCTTCACCGTCTACGGCTTACGGCGTGTACATAGGCATCAAGGCGGCGGTGAAGCACAAGTTGGGCGCAGACAGTCTCGAGGGGGTGAGCGTTGCGATCCAGGGTGTCGGTAACGTGGGTTTTCACCTGGCACGGCTTCTGGCAGCTGATGGCGCACAGTTGGTGGTGACCGATATCTACTCTGACAATCTCGATCGACTGCTGAAGCACGTGGTCGCCGAAGTGGTCGATCCGGAGACCATCTATGCCCAGGCCGTGGATGTGTTCAGCCCCTGCGCCATGGGCTCGGCCATAAACGAAGCCACCATCGGCAGCATGCGCGCACCGGTCATCGCCGGAGCGGCGAACAATCAACTGGCGTCCACCCGCGAGGGCAACGTACTCCACGAGCGTGGCACCCTGTATGTTCCTGACTACGTACTCAACGCCGGTGGTATCGTTGACATTGCCTATCAGCGTAGCGGTGGGACCGACTTCCAGGTACGTGAGCATATTGATTCCATCGCGCCAACGCTGACCGAGATCTTTGAACGCTCTGAGCACGAAGATCGGCCTACTTACCATGTCGCCGATGAGTTGGCAGAGGAACGCTTTTACTGGAATGCGACGCCTGCTTATCTAGTGGGCGGTTAGGGATCAAGTCGAGGACCCCATGGAACATAACGTCGACGATGTTACCTACCAAAGCGTCAGTACCGTCACGGGCGGAAAGTTAACTGACCTGCCTGAAGCGCAGCGCGATGCTGCGCTGCGCGGTGCTCAGCTTCTGGCGAAAGCCCTGCGCGAGGAAGGGGTCGATGTGCTATTCGGTTACCCGGGCGGTGCCAACCTCGAGATTTTCGACGTTTTGCCGCAGTTCGGGATTCGCTGTATTCGTACGGAGCACGAGCAGGGAGCAGTGCATGCAGCCCAGGGTTATGCACGGGTCACCGGCCGTGTCGGCGTTTGCCTTGCGACGTCAGGGCCCGGCGCTACCAACCTTGTGACAGGTATCGCCGATGCCAACAGTGACTCGACCCCCGTTGTCGCGATTACGGGAAATGTACCGTCTCCCTTACTGGGCAAGAACGCATTCCAGGAGGTCGACATTGTCGCGATCACCGAGCCCATCACAAAGAAGAACTATCTGGTAAAGCGAGTCGCCGACATACCCGAAGTCGTGCGGGAGGCCTTCGCCCTTGCCGGCGGCAATCGGCCGGGGCCGGTTCTTATCGATGTTCCCAAGGATATTCAGCAGCAGTATCCAAGGGGCGGGGAGGGCAATTATCACGAGCCCCCGATCCCCGCGAGTATTGAGCCTCCGGAGCAAACCATCGGCGGCCTGACGCCATCACAACTCGAAGAGGCCTGTCGCTTGATCTGTGAAGCGCAGCGGCCGGTGATATACGCCGGTGGCGGTATCGTCAGCGCGGACTGCGGTGAGCTCTTACTGCAACTGGCCGAGAAGCTGGACTGCCCGGTCACCACAACCGTAATGGGTCATGGCGTGTTTCCTCCGGGTCACCGCCTGGCATTGGACTGCCTCGGAATGCATGGCTCGAAATATGCGAACGTTGCGATCAATGAGGCCGATCTGGTTCTGGCCGTGGGCGTACGCTTCGATGACCGGGTAACCGGTAACGTCGATGCGTTCATCAGCGAGGGAAAGATCATTCATATCGACATCGATCGTGACGAGCTGAATAAGAACAAGACTGTTACGCTACCCGTGTGTGCAGATCTTCGATCCGCCCTCGCACAGCTGATCGACTGCTCGGAGCTCTCCGATCGCCAGGAGTGGTTGACCTATCTGCATAGCCTGCGAAAGCAGTATCCCTTCGAAATACCCCATTCAAAGGGTATAAGTCCCCAGTACGCGATTCGATTGCTGAGCGACCTGACCCGCGGTGAAGCTATCGTCAGCCTGGGTGTAGGTCAGCATCAAATGTGGGCCATGCAGCACTACCGGTCAGCACTTACCCGGTCGTTCCTCTCGAGCTCGGGCTTCGGAACGATGGGCTACGGCTTGCCTGCTGCGATCGGCGCGAAGATCGCCTTTCCGGAACGACAGGTTATCGACGTGGATGGTGATGGTTCCCTGAATATGACCATCCAGGAACTGGCCGCATGTCACCGCTATAAGATCGGCGTGAAAGTCATGGTCATAAACAACCAGTGGCTCGGCATGGTCCGTCAGTGGCAGGACATGATCTACGACGGTCATCGCGCCGAGTCCGATATGGCCGATCCCATGGCCGTGAAGGAGCCGGGTGATATCGATATCTATCCGGACTTCGTGACCATCGCAAAGGGATATCGCATCAACGCAGAACGCGTTTTCGATCCGGCGGATTTGCCGGCAGCGCTTGAGCAAATGCTGGCAGATCCCGATGAGCCCTATGTGCTGGATGTGATCGTCGAGGCCGAGGCTAACGTGTATCCCATGATTCCTGCCGGCGGGAGCTACAAAGACATCATCATGAGTGACGATGATCTGGCGGGAGTGTCCAAGGGCGCGCAAGGCTCGAACATTTGAAAGGGTTCTGATGGTATGTCGGAGGTGGCCTCCGCCATTTCCTACGCCCTGTCGTCCTCTATCGCGACGAGTTCGTCAACAGTCCGCAACGCCATCAGAAGGTCGCGATCATCTCTACAGCGTGACCATCTACATAATTGTGTGATGACTTCATTTTTTAAGTGTGCGACTTCCGCCGCGAGCAACCTCTCGCGTAGATCGTCTGAGTTCATGGTTTCCCCCCCTGCGGGCAATCGCCCTATTTATTCTACTGAGAATAGCGCACTGACTGCCGCAATGCGATAAACACCGCTGCGAATACGGTGAAAATGACTTTCAGTTCCATGTTGAAGGTGGCTCCTCAAGGCTTCAGTGGGGTCCAAATGTACCCCCAAAACAGAACAAGGAGCGGATATTGACCCCCAGCCATGGTACGGGCCCCCAGACCCTCTAACTTTTGGCTACGGATTACAGTCAATTCAAAGCCCTGCAGGTACTGCTTGTCTTCAGCCTGCCCCGCATCTGGTGTGTTTGGCAGCTCATCGCACTGAAGCGAGTTCCCGATACCTCGGAAGCCTCTGAGCGACAAGAACGCGTTGGTCTGACACCTACAGCCCCAAGGCCCGACGAGATCGGCTAGGGTTTGCGGGATTTAAAGGCCTTATGAGTTAATGGCATGGCATAAGATAGCAATTTAATTTCTGCCCTAGTGGCTGGCCCGATCGGTATCGGCATGGAGTATGGTGTGAGAGCGTTGCTGACTGGCGGCGATGCGGCGAGTGAAACCGCTTATGCAGGTATGTCTCTGGCTTACGGACTGCTGCTCTGGGTCGGCGCGCCGATCGCGTTTGTCGCAGCCTTGCCGCTGCTCGCTGGCATACTCAAATTTTTCACCATGTCCTAGCAAAGCTCAGCCGAGTCGCCAGCAAACGCCTGCGACCGTCGCGCCTTGGTAAGATCCGC
>MDTE01187048.1_pt1 | contig 27623 bp, 35 predicted proteins | sample 811231 | NCBI WGS metagenome assembly MDTE01 (sample SAMN05326651, study PRJNA326480) | marine metagenome | isolation source: seawater | place: Indian Ocean: Red Sea | collected 2010 | reverse complement strand
CTGGGCAGGTGATAACATTTCATATGTTATGCAAAAAGGTGACAAGGAAGCTCTTATAGAAGAACTAACACCTAAGTTTGAGAGCATCCTTGAAAGCCTTTGTATCGATATTGTAAATGATCCTAACAGTATGGATACTGGTAGACGTCTAGCAAAGATGTATATCAATGAACTTATGTCAGGACGTTATGATCCTATGCCTAATGCAACTGCGTTTCCTAATCATGTAGATGATGGGTACAAAGGTATGCTTGTTGTGAGAAGCGAACTTAAAAGTATGTGTTCGCACCATCATCAACCAGTTAATGGTGTAGCATATATTGGAATTATTGCGGCAGAGCAACTAATTGGATTAAGTAAATATACACGTATTGCACAATGGTGTGCTAGACGTGGCACACTGCAAGAAGAACTTAACAATGTTATTGCAAATGAAATACAAAAAGCAACAGGGTCTGAAAACGTAGGTGTATACATTCAGGCAACACATGGTTGTTGTGAAAATAGAGGTATTGGCGCTCATAGTAGTTTAACGCAGACAACTGTACTACGCGGTGCGTTTGGTGAAGATCCTAGCACTAAGAAAGAGTTTATGGATAATATTAAATTACAACAACAGTTTGCATGTGGAGCATAACATGAAACTTAGATATTCAGAAGCATTTTACAGTGTACAAGGCGAAGGAAAATTTGTAGGAGTACCTAGTGTATTCCTACGCACCTTCGGTTGTAACTTCCGTTGTATGAACTTTGGTACAGATATTAAAAAAGATCGTTGGCAACAACACAAAGAAGGTAATAGATATAATGCAGAAGTAAAAGCATTAATTGATAATAATGTACACAAAACTACAGAAAAATTTGAAGACTTGCCTATTATACACACAGGTTGTGATACTTATGCAAGTATCTATCCAGAATTCAAACACTTTAATAAACTTGCAGAAGTTGATGAAGTAGTTGAACACTTAATAAGTCTTTTGCCAGAAGGCAAATGGACTATGGACAATGGTCAAGATATACATTTGATCATGACAGGTGGAGAGCCTTTGTTAGCGTGGCAAAAGCTCTACATTGAACTATTCGAACATCCACGCATGAGGGATTTGAAAAATGTTACATTTGAAACAAACACTACACAAAATTTACACGAAGACTTTGTCAACTATCTTAACACGCAAGACAGATTTGCAGTCACTTGGTCATGTTCCCCTAAACTTTCAGTTTCAGGAGAACCTTGGGACACTGCTATTAAACCTGACGTGGCTCGTGATTATAGCCGTGTTAACGGTAGTGACATTTATCTTAAGTTTGTTGTCGCTACTAATGATGATTTCGACGAAGTTACTAGGGCTGTTCAAGAGTATCGTGGCGCCGGGCTCGAGTGTCCGGTATATCTTATGCCGCTTGGGGGACGCTCTGAAGAGTATAGTCTCAATGTTAAAGATGTCGCCGAAGCATGTATGGAAAGGGGCTGGCGATTCACACCAAGACTCCACATCAGCCTTTTCGGGAATGCCTGGGGAACCTAGATATGACAACGAATATAAAAATAAACAACATGAGGAAGCAATGAAAGCACCTATTGATCAAGATGCGATTAGAAAGGCAGGTTGGTAATGGACTGGAATAAATTAAAGAAAGCAATTGGTATACAACCTAAGATACTAAAGACAGAAAAAACTACAGAAGAGCAACGTAGAGAAATACTTGCTAAGGAAAAACAAGAAGCAACTGCTAATGGTAAACCTTGGGTGGCTGTTTTAGATACACAAATAAATCCAGATGATATAAAGAACGGATTCTTTGAACTTGATTGGAATAACGAGTTTATAGAAGAATTAATTGATGCAGGATATACAGGTGAAAAACCTGAAGATATAGTTGATGCTTGGTTCAAAACTATTGCAATGCAAGTTTTGGGCGAACAAGGACTTGACACAGCACGTGAAATGGGTTATATTAATGTTATACCAATAGACAAAGGCAAGAGTTCAGTATCATGAGTACATATATTTTAGTAGACACTGCAAATACTTTCTTTCGTGCTAGACATGTTGTGCGTGGCGATCTAGACACAAAAGTAGGCATGGCTCTACATATCACACTAAACAGTATTAAAAAGGCATGGAATGACTTTGACGCAGATCATGTTGTGTTTTGCTTAGAAGGACGTAGTTGGCGCAAAGACTTTTACGAGCCATACAAACGTAATAGGCAAGAAACACGTGATGCAATGACACCACGTGAAGCAGAAGAAGATAAAGTATTTTGGGAAATATTTGACGAATTTAAAGACTTCGTAGGTACAAAAACAAACTGTACTATGATGCATCATCCAAAACTAGAAGCTGATGATCTTATTGCAGGTTGGATACAAGCACATCCTAGCGACAATCATGTTATCATTAGTACAGATGGCGACTTTGCACAACTTATTGCACCTAACGTTAAGCAATACAATGGCGTAACTAATACAATTATTACACACGAAGGTTATTTTGATGACAAGAAGAAGCAACCTGTAATAGATAAGAAAACAGGTGAACCTAGATCTGCACCTGATCCTGCATTTATGTTGTTTGAAAAGTGTATGAGAGGCGATACTAGTGATAACGTTTTCTCTGCATATCCAGGTGTACGTAAAAAAGGTACTAAAAACAAGGTTGGTCTTATTGAGGCTTTCGCAGACAAAGATACAAAAGGCTATAACTGGAATAACTTAATGCTACAACGTTGGGTAGATCATAACGGTGATGAGCATCGTGTTTTAGATGACTATAATAGAAATGTTATACTATGCGATCTCACTGCACAACCGGGAAACATTCGTAGTATTATTAACGATGTGGTAGAAGAACATATGACCCCAAAAGATATTAGTCAAGTTGGCATGCGTCTTATGAAATTCTGTGCTAAATGGGATATGCAAAGAATTGCAGACAATGCAGGACAATATTCAGAACCATTACAAGCGAGGTATCCTATATGAATGCAAAAGAAATAGTGAAAAACAAGTTTTGGATTGTACAAGATAAAGGACAAAATATTGGTACAATTAGTTTTAATGATGAACAATACATGCTCAGCGATGCATCAGGTAGTAGATTTTTTACAGACACAAATGATTTAGAAAAAACATTACAAACAAGTGTAAGTTGGCAACAACTAGAAATAAAAGAATCTAAGCCTACAAAAGAGGTAAACACTTTTCCAACAAGTACACATCCTTACAATAGTATGTTTGATGTAAAAAGAAAATTACCATTATTTACGAAAAGTAAAAAGTCAAAAAGTTTATATTGTGCAGGATATTATTGTATACAATTTGAAAAAGGTTGGGTAAAGAGCTTTTGTCCTAAATTAATAACAATTGAAAGATATAATTACGTAGGACCTTTCAAAACTGAACTAGAAATGAGAACGGAGTTATCACGTGTCAACGCAAAATAGTCCTTTAAACACTTCTGTAATACAACAATTTATTGCTCAGGTAAAAAGTGCTGATGCAGGTCAGGAAAAAGAAATTAAAATGAATATTCACCAAGCTAAAAACTTAGCATTTACATTAGGAATTGTTATGTCAAGATTAAACGGCGATTTAGAAGCTTTAATTTCAAAAAAAACTAACGAAGAAGTTGTATCAATAAACATGGACGGCGGCGCAGGCTGGTAATAAAAGATAAATATATGCGTACTTTATAAAGGAACGCATATGAGTAGACCGAAGCCAACAGTGCTTGTTGAATATATAGATAAAAAAACATATAAAGCAGAACAAGTTTTACAAGCTGAAGCAATATGGGCAGTATTTTACGATAATGCTCCATTTAACTTGAAAAGCTCTAATGTTCTAACAAGTTACCCAGGGCCTAAATATAAAAAAACAAGTTTTTCAAATCCAGGGCATGCACATAATCTAGCTAGTAAATTAAATAATCTTTTCAATTCTGATAAGTTTACAGTAGTAAAATTAACAAGTGGTGAAACTGTGACAGAAGAATGAATTGGAAAGAAACATACACAAAAGTTTTTTTAAAACAATCAGGAAAAAGTGTAAGTGATTTATCTGTAAAAGAATACCTTCCTTTGTGGTGGCAAAATACTAGAAGTAAGGATACAGGCGGTTTAAGACTTACAGACGTTGGTTACGACTTTATAAAGAATACACTGGATCTACAAACCTATCAAATTCCTTATCCTGCAGATTTTGAATTAACAACAAATACTCTAATTTGGATGGATAATTTTATTGACTGTCCATATTATCTTGATAGAAAAGGTATAATTGTTACAAACGAAAAGAAAGCTATGGAATTAAGCCTTTTTAGCGGTGATGTTAGAAAATATGGCTTACAAAAAGCTCTAACAAGACAAAAAAAAGATACCAAAATAGGTTGACCTTTACTTAAAGTGGTGCTATAGTATATACATACTTAGAAATAACATATGGCACTGTTAAACAAAGAAGAGGAATACACAATGGAATCTACAGCACTTAGAACTGTTACTCCGAATGGAGCAAAGAAAAGCATCGTAAGAGCTTTTAAAAAGAAGCGTCCTATATTTTTATGGGGTCCCCCAGGTATTGGTAAATCTGATATTATTCACCAAATTGGCGGATCAATGGAAGCTCTTGTTATTGATATTAGATTATCACTATGGGAACCTACAGACATTAAAGGTATTCCATATTATGCGGCAAATGATAATTCTATGATGTGGGCACCACCACAAGAATTACCTACTGCGGCACTTGCTAAGAAACATAAATGGATCATTTTATTCTTAGACGAAATGAACTCTGCGGCACCGGCAGTACAAGCGGCAGCATATCAACTTATATTAAATAGAAAAGTAGGGCAATATACATTACCAGATAACGTTCTAATTGTAGCGGCTGGTAACAGAGAAGCTGACAAAGGCGTCACTTATAGAATGCCTGCTCCGTTAGCAAATAGATTTGTTCATTTAGAACTACGTGTTGATTTTGATGATTGGTTTGCATGGGCAGTTGCACCGCAAAACAACATCCATTCAGACGTTGTAGGTTACTTGACATTTGCAAAGAAAGACTTGTATGACTTTGATCCGAAAAGTCCAAGCCGTTCTTTTGCAACACCTCGTTCTTGGTCGTTTGTTTCAGAATTACTTGAAGACGACGATGACGAACAAACCACTACAGATCTTGTAAGTGGTTCTGTAGGCGAAGGCCTTGCAGTAAAGTTTATGGCACACCGAAAGGTAGCGGCAACAATGCCTAATCCAACTGATATATTGGATGGTAAAGTTAAAGAGATGAAGGCTAAAGAAATCAGTGCCATGTATTCCTTAACAGTCTCACTCTGCTACGAACTAAAAGAAGCGTCTAACAAAAATGATAAAAAGTTTGATGATAAAGTCAATAACTTTTTAAGATTTGCGATGGACAATTTTGATACAGAATTAGTTGTAATGGGTATTAAACTTGCTCTTACACAATATTCGTTGCCAATTGATCCAGATGAAGTCGCATGTTTCGATGAATTCCATGATAGATTTGGCAAATATATCACTGCCGCACAACAGGTGTAACATAAAAGAGTTGGACGATCTCTCCAAAACGTCCATTTTCTCTTGACATTTATAGTAAATATTGCTATAATGTACGTATTAACTTAGAAGGATGGCACTGATGAGTACAAAAGATACCGCAAGTAAACTTAAAAATTGGGCACCTGACCCAGATATTACACAAGAACAATTAGAAGAAATGAGGGTAGAAGTCCTCGACAGAATCATTGTTGCAAGAGTAGGTTTGTTGCTACGACATCCTTTTTTTGGTAATATGGCAACACGTTTACGTATTGTTGCGGCCGACGATTGGCTTCCTACTGCGGCTGTAGACGGTCGTAATTTGTACTTTAATACACAATTCTTTAATGCAATGAATAACAAAGAAATTGAGTTTGTAATTGCACATGAAATTTTGCATTGTGTATTTGATCACTTGATACGAAGAGAAGATCGTAATCCTATGATCTATAATATTGCCGCAGATTATATTGTAAACAATTTATTGGTACGTGATCGTATTGGTGAGAAACCAAAGATTGTAGATTGTTACCAAGATTTCAAATACGATTCTTGGACATCTGAAGAAGTATATGACGATATATATGAACAAGCTAAAAAGAACGGTGAAGAATTCTTAAAAGAATTAGGTGAAATGTTAGATGAACACCTTGATGGTTTAGGTGGTGACGAAGGTGATGGCGATGCAGGTGAAGAAAAAGATGCTAACGGAAATAATGTAAGCAAAAAGAAACCTAAGTATTCTAAGGAAGAAATGCGTAAAATTAAAGACGAGATCAAAGAAGGAATGCTTAGTGCCGCACAGGCCGCAGGTGCAGGAAATACGCCAGCAGAAGTGCAACGTATGATTAAAGAACTAACTGAACCAAAAATGAATTGGCGTGAAATACTACGTCAACAAATCCAATCAACTATTAAAACTGATTACACATTTATGCGTCCCTCTAGAAAAGGATGGCATACTGGTGCAATATTACCTGGTATGAATTTTGATGAAACTATTGACCTTGCTATAGCAATTGACATGAGTGGATCTATTGGTAATGCACAAGGTAAAGACTTCTTGTCAGAAGTTAAAGGCATCATGGATCAATACAAAGATTACAAAATTGTACTATGGTGTTTTGATACAAAAGTTTATAATGAACAAGAATTTACTGCAGATGGTGGACAGGACTTAACTGATTATGAAATAATGGGTGGTGGTGGCACCGATTTTGATTGTAATTTTGTATATATGAAAGATAATGATATACAACCTAAAAAGTTTATTATGTTTACAGATGGCTATCCTTGGGATAGTTGGGGAGATGCAGACTATTGTGAAACTGTATTTGTTATACATTCAAATAGAGATAGGAATTTACAAGCACCATTTGGTGTAACAACACATTATGAAGACCATGCTGAAAGTCAAAGAGCCTAATCCATATAATTTATTCGAGATACGTAGGCTTAAATTACCTAGTCCGCATTGCGAATTTATTAACTTGCCTCTGAAATATAACTTAGAGCAAAGTCTAGTTAAATGGATTACAGAAAACCTAAAAGGTAGATTTTACGTAGGAAGAAGTATGACTCTACGTACAGAAGGCGGTGTAGAAACTGTATGTAAAGTAGGATTTGAAGATCCAAAAGAATTGTCTTATTTCACTTTGGCATGCCCACTTTTGAAATACAAGTAAATATATGCGTAGTTTATGAAATTACATAGGAGATATAAATGACGAATGAAAATAAAGCTACTGTATCAAAGGATACGTCAACTGCGGCACCATCTGATGCGGCACCACAGACTGCTCCTTCAGCACCAGAACAAGCTACTGAATTAACTATTCAAGATCTAAGTAATCTAAAGCAGATTATTGATGTTGCTAGTGGTAGAGGTGCTTTTAGACCAAACGAAATGATGACCGTTGGTTCAACATACAGTAAATTAGAAACATTTCTCAATGCGGTAGCCCAACAACAGGCACCTACAGAGAAAAAAGGAGAATAATATGGCAACAGCATACAAACATGTTGGTAGAGTTATTAAAACTAAGAAAAAATGTGCAGTAGCATATAGAGTGCTACCAGGAGATCCTGAACATTGTCTAATTGCATTGACAGAAAGTTTAGATGCAGGCGAACATGATTCATTAATGAACTTAATTGAATCAGCTTCAGGTCAAGAGGCATATGAACTAGGTGAAGCAATGGCTAGGACACAATTACCAGATGGTAGAAACATGTTAGCTGGCTTCCATACAACAGGAAAATTTCAAAAAGTAAAATCAGACCTTATTGAAATGACTCCTAACAATGTTACAAGTGTTCCTTTAAACGTGTTAAATCAAAATATTGCAGAACAAAAAGGTGTTACAATAAATGATCTTGCACTTAAAGATACAAAAGGAAACACAGTGCCTGAACCACAAGAGAACAGCACTCCTGTAAATGCAACAGATACATATACCCAACCAACTTCTGATGTCTTGACTGACGAAGCACTTGCGGCACAATATCGTTCGCAAGCAGACGCAATGTTCAAAGAAGCAAAGCGTCTTAGAGAACAAGCTGAAGAACTTGTTCCTACAAAACGCAAGTCAAAGTCAACAGTTGATGGCTAAAAAAGGGGTACTTCCTCCTGACATAGTAAATGCATGGCCTGAAATTTTTAAAGATATTAAAATAGATGTAGTACCTATTGAATATCTGCACAGTGTTAAAGTTTACTTTAAGGATGGAAAAATATGGGAAATAGATGTAAAAAAGTCTAAAACAAAGCCAGATCTTAATATAGAAACGGCTTTAGACGATCTATTCAACCAATACGAAAAAAGCATCACAAATGTTGACTTCCGTCTTGATACTGCGAAAGTAAAAAGAGACATAAAAAAGCGTACCGAAATCTTTATGAAGAAAAGGAAGTAAAAGGCATAAATACTAATAACAAATACTATTCAGGAGTTAATAGATGGCTTTACAAGTAAGACGCGGCACAAATGCAGAAAGATTAGGCATTACCCCTGCAGAGGGAGAATTAATATATGTTACCGATACAAAGCAATTATATGTAGGAGATGGTTCTACACAAGGTGGAACAACTACTATTGCAAACACAATTGATTCTGTATTAGCTGACACATCACCGCAACTAGGCGGAAATCTTGACCTGAATAACTTCAACATAAACGGAACCGGTAGTATTGATATTAACGGTACAATTACTGCATCTGGAACAGTTAACTTAGGCGATGGTGTAGGTAGTGACATACTTGTCATCGGGGGAGCAATACAGGGACATCTTGTACCTGATGCTGATGCAACACATAATTTAGGCTCACCTGCAAAGTATTGGAACGAAGCATGGTTGAATCAATTAAATGTAGACAGCCAAATCACTGCTGAAAGAATACAAGCAGATATTATTGCCGACGATAGCACTGTAGTTTTTAATTCATCTACAGGACAAATTGCAGCCGCACAGATATCAGGAACAATGACAGGAGATGTTGTTGGAAATATTACAAGTGCAGGTACAAGTGCTTTCAGCGGTACTTTAAATTTAAATGGAGCAACAGTTCAAAATGCGGCATTTAATTTAACTGGTGACCTTACTGGAAATGTATTAGGTAATACAACTGGTTATCATACAGGTGATGTCAAAGGCAGTGTTTTTGCTGACGACTCTGCTATGATATTAGATGGCGAAAATGGTGTTGTTGTAGGTGATGTAAATTGTAATACTGCTACAGTAACAACACTTAATATAAATGGAAACGCAACAGCAACTGGTAACATGGCTGCTTTTCAAATTAGTGGTACAGCTTCTGCAAAAGATCAAACAGTTGTTAGTGCCGCAGGTTATTATGATGATACAGATGGACATTACTTAGGAATATCGAGAGCTAGAGGTACAAAGGCATCGCCTACAGATTTACAACTTGGTGATAATATAGGTGCCATAGTTTGGGGAGAATTAAGTAAAAATGTTAGTTCGGCACAAATAAGTGTTGATGTTGACCCTAATGGTACACTTGGTGCGTCAGTAGTTCCAGGGCTAATGAGATTTATAGTAAATAATAATGCAGGTGTACCTCTAACAAGAGCAACAATTGATTCAACAGGAACATTTGTTACAAACGGTATACATAATGGTAGAACTACTGCTCCAACAGGTATTCCTTTCTTTAGTTTAGCAAATTCAAGTGTTGTAAGTGATGGTCCTAGATTTTTAATGCGTAGATCAAGAGGAACATATGATACACCTGAAGCAGTACAAAACAATGATGTATTACACAGAGTTTGTTTTGGTGGACATGATGGCACAAATTATGTAGATGGCGCATTTATTACAGCAGAAGCTGATGGAACAATAGCAACAGGCATTGTCCCAACACAACTAGCAATTAAAACAATGGACGGTTCTGGTGTAATAAACACTGCAATAACAGTCAAAGCAGATGCGGCAGAAGTCCAATTTGGTGGTGCAATTAAATTAGCTACATATGCAGACGATGCAACACGTGACGCCGCAATTACAAGCCCAACAGCAGGTATGATGATCTTTAACACTACAGGAACAAAATTTCAAGGATATACAGGCGCAGCTTGGGTAGACTTAAACTAATCAGCTAACACAGCATTATTTGTAGGTAATTCTAATTTTATAGGATTCATTTCACCAATTTCGTATGCATGTAAGAAGCCTTTTAAACCTTCTACATCGCCAGGCATCATCCAGTCTTTTGCATTATCTTTTACGTAATCAAGACCCTGCCTCCATATAGCATGTTCTTTAGTGTTTTTATGAGCAGTCCAAAACCAATCATCTATCTCACTATACCAATCTTTTGTGCTTTTGTTTGCTTGCCAATAATTTTGGTGCCAAGTGCTATTATAAATTAATGGTCTTAAAATACGTTCATGATACTTTCTATGATTAGTCCATATGTCTCCTATACTTCTAGGTTTCCAATATGGCAAATAATTAGGATTATATTCTAACCATCTTTTAATAACATGGCATTGCTTTGCAATTATTTTTGCGCCTTCTGGATGCCAGTAAAAATATTCTATACTAGTATTATTATATTCAGGAATAAATTCTCCTACTGTTGCAATATTAACAGCTTTATCACTAAAACACATTTTAAAAGTGTTTCCTTTGATATATGTACGAGGTTTTTCTATTCCAAGTAACATACATATTTTTTTATCTTTATCAAATCTTTTACGTATTTCTTTCATATGGAGGAAATTATGCCTCATGAAACCACTAGGATTCATTCTCTCTCTAGTTTTTTCAATCCACCCAGCATCACCATAAGAATTAAATAATTCAAAAAGTCCTTTACTAAGATCAATTACACTTATTTTTGTATTAGGACTTCTATTCTTAAGTGCTTTTAGTCTAGCTTCTGTTTGTAACTTATACTCTGCACCCTCGTTCCAATTGTTTATTTCATTGCGATTTACAGTTGTCAAATTATTTAAGTCTTCCATTACATTTGTAACGACTTCATCTATAAAAATGCCTTGTCTTAAAAATGCTTCAAGTATATTATTACTATCTCCACCACCACTGAATGCCAAACATATGTAATCATATTGTTCTCTAATCTGCCTAGCCCTTTGGAAATAGAGTTCATCTAGTGATTCTTGAGGTTCTACTTGCCATGGGAAATTATCAAAAACATCATTGTTAAAGACCCATTCTATTTGTTTTTTATGCTGGGTTGCATATATACAAGCATGTATTTTAGATGTAAATACTTTGTGATCACATATATAGTAACCTAATTCTTTGTGTGGAATTTCCATTCATGCCTCTTTATACGTCTAGTATAAATATTTAGTGATAAATAATAGTAGGAGACAGTAATATGAAATATAGTAAAACATTTATGCGGCCGCATACTGATGCTGAATGGTACACCCCTTCAGATGAATTTAAGGCATGGGTTAAAAAAACTTATATAGACACTGGACTTTTGACTGAATGGCGAGTTAGAGAATACACAGACTCCTCTAAACTTGTAATGAAAGAGACATCAACATATGTCGATGGTTTAGGTACTGATTTAGAAGCTGAAGTGCTTAAACAACCATGGGTTGACAATTTAGCTGCTGAAAAAGCGTGGAATGAAGCCTGGGAAATTGTTTGCCTTAACCACGGTGTCGAAGACTAATTTATATCTTTGAAATTTAAATTTTTGACACTTTCTAAAACATAGTCCCAGTCTGGATTATCTTGGAATTTAGTTTGCACAATAACTCTATCTACTGGGCCTCCACAATAAAAACTATGGAATACATCTGTGTTTACTAAGTAAACATCACCTTTAGATACTTTTAATTCATCTATGTATGGTATATTAGTATAGTTCCATATTGGAACATTTCTACTTTCACCTTTTCCTTGCGAATCTAACGATACTTCTACTTCCATTAATTCATTAATATAATCATTGTCATACCAACGCACCCAGTCACTTTCATTACACTGTAATGCTATATTCAAAGCAACCTTACAATCTATGCCATCTTTGTGTATTTTCCAACCTTTTCCTACAGGACTATAAAATGCTTTTTGTATCCATTTATTATCCCAACGTCTAACTTTCAAGTCATTGTTTTCCCATATTTCTGCAAACATGCTATTTAGATTATCGTCAAATTCTATCCATTGATATCCTTTTTCAGGATTATGTTTTGATAACACACCATTTAACATTTTATCTATTGTATTTTCTGATAATTTTCCTATTTTATAATGATACATTATTTTTCCTTGTATATATGAGGGCAGTGCTTTTTAAATAAGTCAACTACATCTGGCATAGCGTTACGCCAATCGGTTGACCTTTGTTTATCTAACACATCCATAACTCTAATAAACTCATGTAAATGTTTTTCTTCACTATGATCCATATACTTTTCTAAAAGGTTTATTTCTGCTTTTGCCCATCTTGTATATTTTATATCATCCGAATAGGATTCTAAATTTTTTATTATTTCTTTTTTTGCTCCTGTTGGAAAGTTTCTTATATCAAGCCAGTTAGGCCCTTCTAAGAATCTAAAATTAGTTTCAATATCATATTTCTTTCCAAACTCGTAAATTCTTTGTACAGCATAAGGACTTGCTATTCCAATACAAGTGCTGACATATTCTATATCCATACCATTGTTTTTAAGGGTGACAATGTTTTTTTCTATCCTATCAAAGTTTCCTGGATATCTTATGGTGTTGTATCTTTCGCCAGTATCATCTACACTGATACAAAGAAATACTTCTTTAAAATGCTTCCATTTATCTATAACCTTTTGATTAATTACACTTAAATTTGTATCATATCTTAATTGTATGTTTTTTGCAAAGTCACCTTTGATTAGTCTATCTAAACATTGTTGCATCTGTGGAACAATCAGAGGTTCTCCACCTGTAAAATAAATGTATCTTAAATTAGGTGCCATTGAATCAAATCGATCCCACCAATCATTGCCTTCCCACCAAGGTTCCATGCCTTCCATTTTTATTCTATCATGTTCATCATAATAAAAACTAAATTCTCGTGCTTTACCTTTTCGGTACACTCCTTGATTTCTATTGTATTGCGGAGCACCATAACCTATTGCTACCCAATCTTCGTACCATTGATTACTATGTTGTGGACTACACATTATACATTTTTGATTGCAAAGATTTCCAAACCGCATATCTAGGTTTACAACTTTTGATTTTGAAGTATCTAAAGTTCCGTCAGCACTTGTAACCAAATGTGCTTCATCTACTCTTGTATATTCTGGTACATCTCTTGTAGTTTTTCTAAGTACTCTTTGTCTTTTACTGATGCCTAAGTGAGCAAATTTATCTTTGTGTTTGCCGAAACCTTTTAAATTACGAGTACTTTCTTCGCTGTCAAAACAATTTCTGCACCTCTTTGGTTTTATATTTTGACTCATTTCTTTGCGATGTTCTTTATGTGTTTCACTATTCATAGCTTCTTCAATAGTATGAGTTTTCACATTCATTACATTGCCGTCTTTGTCAAGAGCCATACCAAAATCTTTATCATAGTTTGCTAAACAACAAATCTTATAGTCTCCTTGTGCATCTATTTCAACTTGATTCCATGCTTCAGGACAAAAGCTATCTAAATTAAATTTCAGTTCTTCGGCCATAAGTGTTCCACTATCTCTTTTACAGGTAAAATTTCTTTAATATTTGCTATCGCTTTGCCTGCAAATAAATGTCCTTTTTTAGATGACTCTATACCTGCTTGTAAACTAAATGTATTATTAGCATCATCTTTTTCTAATTCTTTAAAAACTATTCCGCTTTGGTACCCGGATATCTTACTAAGATCTTGTAAATTCCTGTTAACGTATTCCATTTTTGATTCTGTAGATATTTTACTTTCTTCTGATGCCGCAAATAGTGTGCCGATTGCAACTTTATCAGCACCTAATTCCAAATACTTTTTTATATCTGCATGTGTGCTTATGCCACCACTTGCTATAACCTCTACTGTAGGAAATTTACTTTTTATTTCTTTTATATTGTATTCTAAATTTCCATAGGACTTAGCTATTGTACCTGCTCCATTTTCTCCCTTTAAAATCACACCGTCAATAAAATTAGCATGTTGTAATGTAATCATTGCTCCTTTTAATCCTATACTCTTCCAATATACTATAGGGTAAGAAAGCTGTTGTTTTATTTCTTTTAAACTATCTATCCGTTTTTTATATTGCTCTTCAAAGTCGGTATTGGTAAAATTTACGTTTTGAACATCTAAGCGTAGAAGAGGAAGTAAATCTAACATAGGAATAATTTCTAAATGACTGTAAGAAATATTATCAAAAACTTTTACTAACTTTTCTCGCAAACTTTCGAACAATAGAGTTTTAGTTCCTATGCTAATTATTAAATCTTTACTATTTGTTTTATCATTGTAATTTTTTATCTCGTCTTCAAAAGCGTTCCAATTTATTTGATGTGTATCTTTGTCTATAAAATTCATGAAACTAATGCTAGGAAGTATTCCAGCATTGCGGCAAGCTATGGCCAACTGCGAATCGCTGACTTGATTCATCGCGGCAGCAATAATAGGCATTGTTATATTAGACATCAGTAATATTTATCTGTGTATATAACTATGATAAGTACTCATGAGATGCATGAAATTAACAAAAAATTAGGATACTACACTGTTGGCAATATAGAATTTGATAGCAAAATCCAGGCTTGTTTTTTTGCTCAATCTACAAATCAAGATGTACAATGGCATTTTAATACTGATACTTTTAAAAATTATAATTGGCATATTGAGCCTACTCAAACATTAGATAAATTATATGATGTCCGTGCTCAACAATTAAGAGACAGTTATGATTATTTAATACTAAGTTATAGTGGCGGTAGTGACAGTCAAAATATAGCAAATAGTTTTATTAGGCAAGGATTAATCATAGATGAAATTATTGTAAACACAATGGAAAAAGCAAATTTATCTTACACTGACATAAACCCTAATAATAAAGATCCTAAAAATGCAGCGGCCGAGCATTATCTACAAACTATACCAAGACTAAAAGAAATTCAGAAACTGTCTCCGAAAACAAAAATTACAATATTAGATATGTCTGATTACTTATTTGATTCTTGGCTTTCCAAAGGCGATGCTAGTTGGATAATGGATAAGCGTGAAGGACTGAATCCATTAAATGTTACAAGGTTTAATTACATACATTTTAATGATGTTAGAAAACAATTTGACAAAAATAAAAAAATAGGATTAATACTTGGTATTGAAAAACCTAGGACTTTCATACACTCAAACGGAGATTTTTATCTTAGATTTAATGATAGGTCGACTAATATCATAACTATAGAAAACCATATACGAGATTATGATAACAGCACAGTAGAGTATTTTTACTGGGCGCCTGAAAGTGTAGATATATTATGCAAACAAGCATACACAATAAAACACTGGTTAGAATTGACACCAGATAAACAGCCTTTTTGGTATGGAAAAAATATGACAGCTGATCTATTTAGAACTATGCATGAACGAGAGCTTAGGCCATTACTGTATAGTTCTTGGAATAATTCATGGTACCAAGCTGATAAAGCAACGCTAGATTGGTACAGTGAATTTGATCATTGGTATATTGAAGGTCATAAAGGTACAAAACACCATACTATTTGGCAAGAAGGAATCAATTTTGTAAAACAAAATGCTAGTAGATTCTTAAATACAGAGCATGGATTTGCAGATGGATTAGAGGTATATTCGGTTAATTATAAAATAGGACCAATGTCGCCAAAAATAAATCCTGATAAACTTTTATGGAATAAATAATTATATACGCACTTAATAACAGAAGGAGAAATGATGTTTACTAAGTTTAACGAAAGACACCCTAGAACTATTGCAAAAATGGTATCCTGGAGAGTGTTACTGACTATTTCACATATAGTTAACGGCTTTCTAGCAACAGGAAGTCTTTTAGTGGGCTTAAAAATTGCAGGATGGGCTACACTTATCAACAGTACATTGTACTGGTTACATGAAAGAGCCTGGAACTATTTTCAATTATGGAGAAAAGAAAATCCTGTAAGAGCATTTGATGACCAAGAAGGTAGATCCGCCGCAAAAATGATTACATGGAGAGTTGTAATTACATCTAATAATTTTATTATCCCATTCCTTGTTACAGGTAGTTGGGGTAACGCAACAATTTTTGCAGGTTTAGCAACAGCTATTAATATGTTCCTTTACTATGCACACGAACGTACATGGAATATTGTGCCGTGGGCTAAAATAATTGCACAAGTTGTTGATCCAAGCCTAAATGACAAAGCGCCTAAAAAGGCCGGTAGAAAAGCTAAAGCTAAAACTGCATAAATGTCATATGGGTTTGACGATAAAAATAATTTTTATATTGACGTAAACCCTTTAGCCCGCACAGTTGGTTCTCCTAGAGAAGAATTTGCTGAGCGGGCTAATTCTATTTTAAAAACCTATGATAATTGCATTTTAAGTTTCAGTGGTGGTACTGACAGTCAAGCAACATATCTAGCATTTAGAGACGCAGGAAAAGATATTCCTTGTGCATTTATGCGTATGAAAGGTTACAATGATAACGAATACCAAAATGTAAAAGCATGTATCGATAAATGGAAGATCAATGTTACTTTTGTAGATTTAGACCCGTATAAACTAAAAGAAAAAATACTAAAAGAATCAAACCAATATAAAATCCCGCCAAATCAAATATTACACAGCATATTTTTAGAACAAATATCGGATAAATTAACATGGATAGAAGGATTTAATGGGCCAGATCCTTATGTACATAAAGGAAAACACTATATCTTAGAATCTGCGAATAGTGTAGAATATGCTCGATTAAGGGCCTATAAACAGCGAAATAAGCGTCATACAGTGGTGGGCTTTGAAAAAGACGAGCATTTGCTTGCAAGTATACTTATGGAGGATACACTGACCTCTGTGTGCAATGCTTGGGATTACTATAATATTCCGGGTTTAGTCTATGAGGGTGAAGAACCTATTAGTATAATAAATTACTGGGATTTATTTATAAAGCCTACATTCTATGGAAAAAATTGGGGTAACGACTTACTTTATTTTCCTAAGTATCAAGGATGTGAAAAAATTGATTTTATTGCTAATGGTATGATTCATAATTATCGCGAAAACCACATGTTTATAGAAATTAATGAATTATTAGATCATTTATTGAACGGCACAAAAACTAAGCGTTATGTTCAGCGTAATCCGAACCTGTAACCATTTGGTATAACTCATCTAGCGTCATATCATATTGTCTTCTATAAGGAAGGCCATTCCATTTACTTTCTAAGAATTTTTCAAACTCGTCTATCAAAGGATCTATTTTTTCAAATCCATGCACCTTTTCTCTTTGCATGATATCAGGAAATTCTTCTTTCCAACCTTGCATCTTGCTAGAACTATTTCCTAGTTTGCCTTTTATTTGGTCGTCTATTAATCTATGAAACCATTTCCATTTAGTGTGTGCCATCATCATTCCAGGAGACCATCTTGCCCAAAGATGTATACAGGGTCTATTATGTAATATATTATATCTATCAGCAGCAAAATCACTTTCAAGTTCTATTGCTACCCACTGTGCCTTAACACTATAATCATCATGCGGTCTTGCCCAATACATATCTCCCATTGATAATATAGACAAACCGTCAACATTATCTGCATATGTCATACTAGGAAGCATGCGAGGCCTATCACACTGAGCATCTTCTGCAACTTTTTCAGCCATGTTTTCAAAAAATTGTTTTAGATTCATATCAATAATTTTAAAATTTAGGTTTAATGATCCACAAATAGATACAGCATAACTTACATCATATAAATTAATATCATCTTCGTATCTAACAATAAAAATGTTAGGCTTCTCACCTATAGCAAGAAAAGACTTTAACATAAGTTCACTATCTAACCCACCACTAAAAAATAAATTTAACTTTTGGTCTGGAAAATGATCCTTTGTGCTTTTGGCTGCAAGTAATGCTTCTTCTTTCAAGGATAATATTTTTCTATCCATTTTTTTATAAACAGGAATAAGTTTTTCTTTAGGATTTTTTGATCTACTGAACAAAGGTCCGTTGTCATACTTCCATGCATTCCAACTATTTTCTGAAAGATGTATCATGTTAATATATATCTAATTTGAATTTACTGGCTCATGAGTTCCGAATACAATATCCCAAATAGGGAAAAATAATGAAAAATTGTGCCGCCAATTTTTATGATGATTTAAATGATACTTTCCTGCACTAAACGGCCAAACATTAAAATTGGGATTGTGTTCAAACCATTCTTGAATAAACGCTGTCCAAATATAATACCAAACAAAGACCCACCAATGTCCTGTAAAGTAGCAAAATATAATTGTAGGAATAATTTCCGTTACAATAATATCTAATGTGCTCATCCAATCATCGCTATAAAGAAAAATATTTTGCCACATCCATTTTGGTTGCTGTCCTGTCACAAATTTATGATGGTGCCAATGTATTTGCTTCAAATACGGTACATGATGACAAATTCTATGCATCCAATACAGTATAAATGTCCAAGCAAAAAATATTAAAATATATTCTAAGATACTAACCATTCTTCCATTCCTCTTTTATTACATCTGGTCTACTAACTTTAAATTTATGTAAACTATTATCTAATATGTTTTTATAATGCGTATTATGCTTTCCTTTCCATGGTGCTCCTACACATAAAGTTATTTTTTCTTCAGGTCCAGGATCTAGCGAGTGAGGATGACCTCCATCTAATACGTATGTGTCATAATTATTTGGTATGTAAACTTTTTTAAAATTTTTATCAATAAAGTATAAAGTATTTATCTGGCCTTTTAGAGCTATTCTAAATTTGTGTTGCAATGTGCCTATTTCATCTTCATTGCAATCAATATGCTCATTCAATGCTGTATTCTTATCTGTTTTCAAAATTGTTACACGGCCTACCGGATCCATAAAAGGAAATACTTTTGTCTTTAAAACATCAACAAGTGTATTGCATTGTAATCCAGCTTCTGTAAACATTAAATTACCTTTGGATGTATGATTTGTTAAACTTCCTCCATTATATATTGGTAACATTTTACAGCCTCTAAACCTATCATAATACCAAAAAGGATCAGGACAAGAAATTATTTCCTTTAGCATATTACTTTTTTGCTCTGTGCTGATGCCTAAATCAAAGGCACAAAATGTAAAATCAATCATAATGCCATTATCCTTTGAAAATATTCTTCTTTCTTTTGATAGGTTTTGTAATTCACTTGCTGTATTGTTTCTAAAAAAGTTTTATTATTCATCAAATCAAAAATTTCTTCTATAGAATAACCTAAACTCATAATTCTTCCTATATATGTAGCACTCATAAACTTCCTTTTATTCTTTACCAATGGATCATTCTTTATAGTATTTAAGAAAATATTTGCTTCTCTCCTATCCATTTGATTATTTTTCCATTGCTTATCTTCTACAGTGTAGCCATATTTTTTTGGGTCGTTACCCATTTTGTTTCCGTGTCTGCCGTCACTGTCATCTTTGATTGTTAATAAATTTAATTCAAATGCATCGATTGGACAGTCTAAAGATAACAAATACTCTATAGTTTGTTCAATATCTTTCTTTGATTCGCCTGGCAAACCTATTATAAAATTTGCACTTATAACAACATTGTTTTTCCATTGTTTTTTACATTCAAGTAGTGTCTCTTTTAACACATTAGGATCTACGCCTTTGCCCACTGCTTTGCCTGCGGTATGATTAAATGTTTCAACACCAAATGAAAGTCCAACTGCACCGCTTTGTTGTAACAATGGAATCATTTCTGGATAACGAACAATTAAATCTAATCTAGCATAAGCAGTGTATTCTAACTTGAAAGGTAATTTTTTTGCTATCCTAGCCAACATTTGTACCTTTTCAACACTTTCGTTTACTAATTCGTCACTTACCATATATTGCGTAGTGCCAAACTTTTTAAAGTTGTACATCATTTCGTTATATATAGTATCTTCTGTTTTTGTCCAATCTCCTTTTCTCTTGCCTATCAAGTCAAAAAAGCAAAATGCACATTTAAAAATGCAACCTCTTGCTACTTCAATTGGTAATGCTTCACCATCTAATATGACATCATTATCTTCAAATTTAATGTAACTTTTTGCAAACTCGTCTTGCGTATAGAAATAATCATCACCATTGACTAATTTTGTAAAAGTGTTTTGTTTGTAAATTAACGGAGTGCCAAAATAGATGTGTTTGGCTAACGCAACTATAGCAGAATCTCCTTTACCTATTATTGAATAATCTATGTAAGGCCAATTAGAATAACGGTTAACTCCTGCTCCGCCTACCATAAATTTAACTTTGGGATTTATTTTTTTTGCGTGCCTGACAAATTCTTCAAATTCTTCGTCAGTTATACCCCACATATATTTTTGATTATACATCAAAGTATTGCTTATACCAATTAAAATTATTTTATCTGTGAGAAATTTATCTAGAATTTTCTTTAATCTTTTGATACCCAAATATTTAAAACAATCAATAACTTGGGTATCAAATTTATTTTTGCGTAATTCAGTCGCAACTTTATATGTTCCAGCATATTTGCCTATACCAGGAGTATGACTAACATCTGTAAACAAAAGAATCATTACATATCCTTAACTTGCAGATCTAGTGATATAATTTAATCTTATTTTCTTAGGAGAGAAGTATTTTTGCACTACTGCTTGTGCTTTCTCTACATCATATTCCTTACAAGAAAACACATCTATATATGCGTCACCGTTTATATCACAAAGATGTCCACTTATATTACTTGTTTCAATCATTTGAAAAAAACTTATACCTGCTTTCTGCGGATCGTGTGTAGCAAAATGTTCTACAAAGGGAGGACCAAAAGGCACCATATCTATTTCTACAACAAGCTCTTTTAGAAAATTAAGCACATTATCTTTACTAGTCACACTAGGCAAATTGCATTCAGCACAATCAAATAAAGCATGGTAACCCCAATGTTCAGCCATCATAACTATCCTTTCTGTTTTGTTCTATTTTAGCACCGTTTTTTAATTTTAAATAATAATCATTCAAAATTCTTTCTCTACGGTTTAAAATATCTAATCGACCCTTATTTAAGTATTCATGGGTGGTCATACCACAATTTGCGGCATGTGCAAAACTATACCATGATTGCATTTGACTTTTATTATTATTCCAGTCTTTGCCCTTTTTTTGCTCATCCATATTTTTTAATAAGTCAACTGCTAGTTGAGCCGCTCTGCTTTTTGTCAATCCTACATTATTTGTATATTGAATACCGTCTTCTTCAAACTCATAACCGTAAAAAGCAGGATTTAATTCCATTTTATTAAGCCAATGAGTGTCTTTACCCCATTTAGGAAATAAATGTAATTCAGTAATCATAGCATAGTCAATAGGTGATTCTTTACTAGTAGCTCTCATTCCCCAATCTAATATAGTGTCTTCGCTATCATTAGGCAAACCTGTTATTAGACCAGCGTGAATGTGAACCTTATCTTTCCAAACATCTTTACATTTGTATAAATTTTCATAAATTTTTTCCTCTGTAGCTCCTTTGCCTACGGTTTTATTTGCATCTTTGTTAAAACTTTCTATACCAAAAAATGTTCCTACTAATCCACTTTCTAACAGCAATGGTATAGTTTGTGGATGTGCGGCAAGCAAATCTAATCTTAGATATGTTGCAAATTCTATTTTGAAAGGTAGCTGAGAGTATACTTTATCATACAAAAATTCTAATTTTTCGACACTATCATTATGAGTATCATCTCCATAATAATATTTTGTTACTCCATACTCTTCGTAGTTTCTTACAAATTCTTCTTTCAGTTGCTCTGGTTCTCTAATAAAATCTAATTTCTTTTTATTGTTTAAAGGAAAGCTACAATAAGCACATCTAAATATACAACCTCTTGCAATTTCTATAGGTAAAGAAGTTCCTTGATTTATATAATCTGTAGGATGCCATCTATGAACATGATTTACAAAGTCAAATTTATCACCACGTTTATCGTAATCTAGTATTTCAGAACCGTCATCGTTAGGTCTACAAGCAGGCTTGTCTCCTTTGCCAGCTAACCAATTGGTCAATTCTAAAGCCATTACATCAGCATATCCTTCTACATAATAATCAAAAAACTTAAAATCCTGTTGACTCCACCTCCAAGTTTTTGCGCCACCGACTACAAATTTGATATTTGGATTTATCAACTGCCTATAGTTTTGCATTACCTGCAACCCTTCTTCTCGCATGCCTACAGAACGTGCGGCCTCTGCCAAATATCCTATGTTTTTTAAATCTTCAGGCCCAGTTCTTGGGTCGCCTTCCCAAAAGGTATTGCTCCATCCTATCCATAATGTATCAGGTCCTATATGCGGCAGGATAACTTCCCGGTAAAATTCATGACCTTTTTCCCTAATTAACCAATGGAAGCGATCTATAACCTGTACTGTATATCCATTTGATCTTAATATAGAAGCAACCTGATACGCACCTAATGGTCGCATCAAGATACTTGCTGTCATGTCTTGATGAGAAAAAATTTTATTTTTGGGATCAGTTCGGGATGTCCCAGTAAAAATAATAACTTGCGTCATATATTATCTAGCCTTTATTAGCTTAACAATATATGCCCCAATATCAATTTCCCACCATTTTTCACCATGGCTGTATGAATAAGGTCTTTTATGATGATTGTTGTGTAATGTTTCTCCCCAGCTTGGAATAGCCCATAGCCAGTTGTTTATACTATCATCTCGTGTATTATATCTACGATAGCCACCCCACCAATTAGGTTTATGCCCTACATAGTTTACAATATTACTCATTGCGCCGCTTATTATCATTGGAAACCAATGTAAAAATACCATTAGATAAAATCCGCCAATAATATACAAAATTAAACTCCATAGAGCAATTACTGCAAAATAATATTTGTGTAGAAACATATGGAACGGATCTCCTATTAGATGCTTCATTTTCCATTTTACTCGGCTTGTGTCTAAATCATATTCTAAAGCAAAAGTTTTTAATCCTTGGTGTCTTGGACTATGAGGATCTTTTTCAGTATCTGCGTGTCTATGATGATTCATATGTATTGCTACCCACACAATGCTACTTCCTGTGTTGCTTAATGTTCCAAGAATTGTTCCTAATTTTATAATCCAAGGATGTGTTTTGTATGATCTATGCGTAAGTTGTCTGTGAAAGGTAACACTTATTCCTAAACCTACATATAAAAAGTATCCTAATATAGGCAGTAATACGGTTCCTAATGTAATGCCGTAACTGTAATAACCAAAAATTGTTCCAGCTAATGATATAGCAAGAACTATTTGTGCAACTATTGTATTACTTTTTAAATAATTCATTTTTTAATTACTCCTGCTATACTCACAACAGGATCTAATTCCCACCATTTTTCTTTTGTAGTAAATTTAGCTAAATTGTTGTGATGATTATTGTGCCATGCATCTCCCCAAATAAGAGGCCATAGTAAAATATTATTAGTACTATCATCTTTAGTATTATGATTTCTATATCCTAATTTGTGTGCAAAAAAGTTAAAAAAGTTTTGACTAAATTGTATACCAAGTAACGGAATAGCGTAACCAAAATATAAAAATTCAAAATTTATTATACCAAGAATAGCCATAAATCCTAAAATAAACAACAAATAATAATTATGATAAAATAATTGTTCTTTATTAAGTAAATCTTTAACTAAAAAAACCTTCATTTTATTTTCTGTATCTTTAGGTTTGAATCCAAAAAATCTTAAACCAGTAGTCTTAGGTCCATGCGGGTCTGATTCTGTATCAGCATGCCTATGATGTATTCTATGTATGTAGACCCATCCTAACGGACTACCCCGACCTGCTAGTATAGCAATATATGTAAATAATTTACGCAAAATATTGTTCTTGAATTCAAAATTCTTATGACTATAATATCTATGCAACGTCAAGCTCAAACCAAGTATCGAAAATATATAAAAACTTAATATCGATAATGCAATTAATTGCCAGGTAAAATCCACATAGACAAACCCTACAACAACAATGAACAATGCAATGTATTGTATATAAGATAAAGTGTTTGTGTTTGATTTAATAATATCCTGCATATAGCTATTTATCGACTATTTTTTATTCCACATTATTTTTTTCCAATCAGGTTCGTAAGACTCGTCTATTTTATGGTACAATACCCATTGCTCTGTATATTGTATATCTACACTAAACGGAACTTCATGGACACCATTATTAAATAATCTTGTTTCATTACGCTGTTTAGGCACTCCCATACCTGATCTTTTAAAATAATTCATCAACCGTTTGTTATAACCATTAAAAGATAACAAAATAGTTTTTAAATCCTTTTCTTTTGCCCAAGATAAATGTAAAGGTAAAAGGTGGTGTCCTATATACATTTTAGCTCGTAAACTAGGATCTATCCAACTTCTTATGCCTGCCATTGCTACATTAGTATCAAATGGACTAATTTGTACGCCCGATATTGCCTTAATTACATTATTAATTTTTAAAACATAAAAGTCGCCGTTGTTATCCCTAAATCGTTCACTTATATAAATTAAATATGGCAAGGTTTCTGGTCTGTCTTCCCAATTTTTATGGTACATATTTACATGTGCAGGATCATTAGTAAATGTACTTGCATATCCGCAAAAATCAAGAATTTCTTTAGATTGTGTTTTTTTGTTTACTATAGCTGTTGTTATATTTTGTTCAACCATGGATGTACCTTTTCTGCTAATCCTGGTGTATTCCATCTATTGTCCCAACTTAACGCCCAGGTCTTTAAATATTTTGCACCTTTTGGATTACTTCCTACTATTTTACTATATTCTACATACTTTGTCAAGCCCAAATTATTATATTCGTCTTCAGTCAAACTTCCTAAACTACAATGCCAAGGTGACATAATCGGAACAACTAAAAATGGATTTTGAAAATATTCTTTCGCAGATGCTAGACTATCTACTGTCCATGGTGTAAGCGAAAAATTAATTTTTAATTTAACATTTGGATGCTTTGATAAATTTTCATATGCTTGTAAAAGATCTTTCCACAATGCCTGTCTTCTGAACCATTCATAGCTTGCACCAAACCCATCGACGCTTAACATAATTTGTATTTTCTTCCAACCCTCCCATAGTTCAGGTCTTATAGTTGATAGTCCATTGGTTATATAATGTAATTCACAGTTTTTTTTATCTATACCTTTTAAGAATTTAAGTATTTTCCAATGCATTGGATCCATCCATGGTTCTCCACCTGTAAATCTTATAAAGTTCATTTGTGGGACTAATGTTTTAAGTTCATCTAATATATGATCCTTGATTTCAAACTGCTTAATATAATTTTTTTGGCCAACAAATTTACCCCAACTACTACTCAAATTAGGTCCGCAATGAGCACAAACAAGTTGACAACGATTACTTAACTTAAACTGAATAGCCTTCAGTTCTGGAGAATCTGTAATTAATGGTGTTTCTGTCCTTAAACTAATACCGCCATTTTTTTCTAGCATGTTGCATTGCCAACATATCTTATCTTTGTTATTAAGGTAATCATCTAAATTATTGCGGAAGTCATTGTATTTAGAACTATTCCATGCTTTCAGTATTCCTTGATTAATATCTTCTAAGCGTAAATTAGCAGTTTCTAAAGGGCAGGAATCAGTAAAGCCGTCATTTCCTACAATTAATATGTTATTAGGATAGACACATTTCTTCATTTTGGTTCACACTTATATATTTTTTGAATGCCCCAAGGTATAGTCTCATTTATAAAATAATTTTCTTTTATAATAGATTCTATGCGGTCAAAATTCATTCTTCCCCATAAATGATCATGATGCCATGTAAAAATGTATTTTTCTGCTAGATTTTTTTGTTTATCTAAGAAATAGTCAACTCTTTTTACCCACTCTAGTATTCCACTGTTAAGTGAGTAATCCCAACCTTCCTCTAATTCCAAATGATAATCTGAATCTAAATCTAAAACCATATCAACATTATCAACTGGCATTCCATCAATATTACAATATTTACTAGGCTTGTAATATTTTAAAATATCTCCTGCACCGCCGCCTATATCAATTACAGATTTGTTTGGTTCTAAATGTTCCGCAATTAATTTATTTCTCAACGTCCATGGCGGTTTTTTTAGATGTAATTCACTTATTACTAATTCCATATTACTAAGGTTGGGTAGTAAAAATACTTAGTCCCAACTTCCTTTCAATATTTTCTTTTTTAAAATTACTAGCACAATGTAATCTTAAACTATCAAAACAAATAATAGAACCAATAGTCCAAGGAAAATAAGATTTTATACTTAAACCATCATACCAAGATTCTCTAAGGTGACTAAGCATTTCCTTGTATTCTTCATGTATTCCTTTTTTGTTTAAACCTTCTATGTCGTCATATATGTACAAATGTGTATTATAAAAAGTTTTTTTAATAGCAGGGCCGTTTTTCATAAATTTTGCGGCGCCACCATAATAAAATTGATCAAACATAATTAATTTTGCTTTATTTGCATCATTACCAATTACTCGTAACGGAATTGTAAACGCTTTATAACTGTCTGGCAATTCTTTCCCATCATCTACATGTATAATATGCGGATCTTTGACATCAAAAAAATGAGCAGAACGCACATTAAAATTACCATACATTTGCCTTAGTAGCTTCAATATGTCGTCTATTATACCATCACCTTCGTTGACAGTAAGCATAATAGGTCCAGTATTTTTTTCTATTTTATTATCAGATGATTCATAATGGTTAATTAAAAAATTAATTTTTTCTTCTGAAAGAATGTTTACAAATTGTGTAGGATCGCTATGTGTTTTTTTTATTCTTTCAATCTGTGTTTTTTGACGCATGAATTTTCCTTTTTGGTATTTTACTGTCAGCTGAACTTACACAACTATCTGTAATACATGACTGCGGCTCAGAAAAAAGTTTGAAACCGGTTTCTATATTGCCTAAAGGATCATCATGACAAGAATAACTGCGTTTGACACTACCGTCAGGTTCTCTTATGATAATTCCACTGAATCCTGCATTACATCTCCAGCCCTTAAATTTGTTAAAATTAAAAGCATTGAACCTTTCTGCTTGATCCATGTACCATTTTTTACCTTTACTATCTTCAAATTCTACTTGAAAATGTGGCGGAACAGATTCTTCAGTGTTAAAATCTTTCCAACTTAACCATTTTGCTTTAGGTCTTTCTGCCCATTTACGTTTGCTCTCCGTATATGCACGTTGAGGCATACCATTCCATAATTTTTCTAAATCTTCTTTTTTGTAACCATCGACCACACGGCTCGCAGTAGGATCTGATTGCGGCTTAAGAGTAACGTTGATTCCTTGTT
>MDTE01059285.1_pt1 | contig 27635 bp, 23 predicted proteins | sample 811231 | NCBI WGS metagenome assembly MDTE01 (sample SAMN05326651, study PRJNA326480) | marine metagenome | isolation source: seawater | place: Indian Ocean: Red Sea | collected 2010 | reverse complement strand
GGCAACAAAAAAAGGTTGTGATAAAAATCTTTGTATTTTTCTTGCTCTTGCAACTGTTAATTTATCTTCTTCTGAAAGCTCATCCATACCAAGTATAGCAATAATATCTTGTAGAGATTTGTATGTTTGTAGAATTTTTTGAACCTGTCTTGCAACCCTATAATGTTCTTCACCTAAAATTCTAGGGTCAAGAATTCTTGATGTAGAGTCAAGTGGATCTACTGCAGGATAAATTCCAAGCTCAGCAATTTGTCTGGAAAGAACTGTTGTGGCATCTAAGTGAGAAAAAGATGTTGCAGGCGCGGGATCTGTTAAATCGTCAGCTGGAACATAAATTGCCTGCACAGATGTAATTGACCCTTTTCCTGTAGTAGTAATTCTTTCCTGTAAATTTCCCATATCAGTAGCTAATGTTGGTTGATACCCAACTGCCGATGGTATTCTACCGAGTAAAGCAGAAACTTCTGAGCCTGCTTGAGTAAATCTAAAAATATTATCTACAAAGAAAAGAACATCTTGTCCTTCTTTATCTCTAAAGTATTCAGCAACCGTCAGTCCTGTTAATCCAACCCTGGCTCTTGCGCCAGGTGGCTCATTCATTTGTCCATAAACAAGTGCAGCTTTAGATCCTTTTCCATCTGGTTTAATAACTCCAGACTCTATCATCTCATGGTATAAATCATTACCTTCTCGCGTTCTTTCCCCTACACCAGCAAATACAGAGAAGCCTCCATGTGCTTTTGCTATATTGTTAATTAACTCCATAATGATAACTGTTTTCCCTACGCCGGCTCCACCGAATAAACCAATTTTACCTCCTTTTGAATACGGAGCCAATAGATCTATGACTTTTATTCCTGTCTCTAGTATTTCAGTCTCAGTTGATTGATCTGTAAATTTTGGAGCTTCTCTATGTATTGGCCATCTCTCTTTTGTTTTAACCTCACCTTTTTGGTCAATTGGCTGTCCTATGACATTTATTATTCTACCTAATGTTTCGGGTCCAACCGGAACACTTATAGGAGCATTGGTATTTTGTACTGGGTCTCCTCTTTTTAAACCCTCTGTACTGTCCATAGCAATTGTTCTAACACTATTTTCTCCCAGGTGTTGCGCAACTTCTAATATTAATTTATTACCACTGTTATCTACTTCTAAAGCTGTTAATATTTCAGGCAGATCTCCAGTGAACTGCACATCAACAACTGCTCCGATTACTTGAATAATTTTTCCATTTGTGCTCATTATAAACTTTCAGCTCCAGATATTATTTCTATAAGTTCTTTTGTTATAGCCGCTTGTCTGCTTCTATTATAGTTTATAGTTAATCTCTCAACTAAATCACCAGCATTTCTTGTAGCATTATCCATCGCGGTCATTCTTGAACCTTGTTCGCTTGCGGAATTTTCTAAAAAACCCTTATATATTTGGGTAGAAATATTTTTAGGAAGTAGATCTTCTAAAATTTCATCTTCTTCTGGTTCAAATTCATAAGATGAACTTTCCTCTTTTTGTGACTCCTCTGTCTTTTTAGCAGGCACTACTTGCTGTGCTTGAGGTACTTGAGTCATAACATTTTTAAACTTATTAAAAAAGATTATACATTTATCAAATTCATTATTTTTAAACAATTTTACTACTTCGCTGCCTATAGACTCAGCATCTTTAAAAGACAGTTTCTTCTTATCTTTAAAGTTTATTTTTTTAATTATATATTTTCCATATTCTCTTTTAAGCTGATCTAGACCTTTGGTTCCTACTGTTATAATTTTTAAGTTTTTAGACTCCTTTAATATTTTGTTAAAATAATTTTTTGCGAGTTTTACTATATTTGTATTAAATCCTCCGCATAAACCTCTGTCTGCAGTCATTACAACACACAAATGGCTTTTATCTTCACCAGTTCCAACTAAAAGCTTTGGAGCATTTGACGGATCATTTATTGCTTTACTTAAATTTTGAATAATAATATTCATTTTTTCACTATAAGGCCTGCCTTTTTCAGCCATTTCTTGTGCTTTACGAAGTTTTGCAGCTGCAACCATCTTCATAGCTTTTGTAATTTTCTGAGTAGATTTTACACTTGCAATTCTTTTTCTTAAATCATCAAGACTTGGCATTATTTTTTCTCAAAATTTTTCTTTTTATAATTTATTATAATTTCAGATAAAGTTTTATCTGTATCATCCTCTATTTTTTCACTTTTCTGAATTGACTCTAATATTTCTGGCTTTTCATTTTTTATTAATTCTAGCAAGCCTTTTTCAAAAGAACGAATTTGACTTATATCAATCGAGTCCAAATAACCTTTTACTCCTGCATATATTGTGACTACCTGCTCTGCTACTGTCATAGGACTATATTGATCCTGTTTTAATAATTCTGTAAGTTTAGAACCTCTATTTAAAAGTTTTTGTGTTGAAGCATCTAGATCGGATCCGAACTGAGCAAACGCTGCCATTTCACGATATTGTGCTAATTCAAGTTTGATTGACCCTGCTACTTTTTTCATAGCTTTAGTTTGAGCTGCTGATCCAACACGTGATACTGAAAGTCCAACATTTACAGCAGGTCTTATTCCTTGGTTAAATAGTTCTGTTCCTAAAAAAATCTGACCATCTGTAATTGATATAACATTTGTTGGTATATAAGCTGAAACATCACCTGCTTGGGTTTCAATTATAGGAAGAGCAGTAAGAGAACCGCCTCCATTATCATCATTTAGCTTAGCAGCCCTCTCAAGTAATCTACTATGTAAATAAAAAACATCTCCAGGATATGCTTCTCTACCAGGAGGTCTTCTCAAAAGAAGGGACATTTGTCTGTAAGCAACGGCTTGTTTAGATAAATCATCATAAATTATTAGTGCATGCATGCCGTTATCTCTAAAAAATTCTCCAAAAGTACAGCCTGTATAAGGCGCAAGAAATTGCAAAGGTGCAGGATCAGATGCGGTAGCTGACACTATAATTGTATAATCCATTGCTCCAGCATCCTGCAATGTTTTAAGAATTTGTGCTACAGTTGATCTTTTTTGTCCAATAGCAACATAAATACAGTAAAGTTTCTTTTTTTCATCATTAGACTCGTTAATTTTTTTCTGGTTGACAATTGTATCAATTGCTACAGCTGTTTTTCCTGTCTGTCTATCGCCAATAATTAATTCTCTTTGGCCTCGACCAATTGGAATTAAGCTATCAATAGCTTTCAATCCGGTTTGCATTGGTTCATTGACAGATTTTCTTGGAATTATCCCTGGCGCTTTAACCTCAACTCTTTTCCTTTTAACTCCTTTTTTAAGAGCTTCTTTACCATCAATTGGGTTTCCTAATGCATCAACGACTCTTCCTAGCAATTCTTTACCAACGGGAACATCAACGATTGCTCCTGTTCTTTTAACTGTATCTCCTTCTTTAATTGCTTTGTCGTCACCAAAAATTACTATTCCAACATTGTCACTTTCTAAATTTAAAGCCATTCCTTTTGAGCCATCATTAAACTCTACCATTTCACCAGCTTGGACATTGTCTAAACCATAAACTCTTGCAATTCCATCGCCGACAGAAAGAACCTTTCCAATTTCAGAAACTTCTGTTTTGTCTCCTAAATTTTTTATTTGTTCTTTTAAAATTTTTGTAATTTCTGAGGGATTTATATCCATATTAAACCTCGGTCATTAATTTTTTATATTTTTGTAGCTTATTCTTTATCGAACTATCTATCATTAAACTTCCTATTTGAATCACAATACCGCCAATTAAACTTTCATCTATTTTAGATTTTAATTTAATCGTACTTTTAATGTTTGCAGAAATTTCTTTCTCAATATCTAAAATAGTTTTTTCATCTATTTTTTTTGAGGAAATTAAGGTTCCGGAAATCTCACCACTTTTAGATAAAATTAATTTTAAAAATTCCTCAATAATTATATCAAGAAAAAATACTCTTTTTTTTTCAATTAATATAGCGAAGAAGTTTTTTAATATTTGATTAAAACTCATCAGTGTTAATACTTTTTCAAAAACTTTCTTTTGTGCCTCAACTGAATATGTTGGGTTTTTAACAAAATTTTTTAAGTCTTTATTTGAATTAAAAACTTTCTTAAAAGTAATCATATTCGATACAATCTCATCAGTTTGGTTTTTCTCTTTTGACAGCTCATAAAGTGCCAAAGCATACCTCTGTGATATTTCTGATGAAAAGTTTTTATTTTTACTCAATGTTTATTTCCTGTGTCGATTTGATTTAAGAATTTACGAGTTTGTTATCATAGGAGAATGTTGTGTTCAAGGGCGATTGAAACGCAGATTAACTAAAATTTAGAGGATCAACATCAACCGTAAGTTTTATTTTTTTCGAAATATTTATTTTTTTGAGCATTTTATGAAGTGCTTTTTGGGCAAAAAGATCTTTATTAAATCTGAGCAGTAATCTAGTTCTATAATTATTTTTTATTTTAAATATAGGAGAACTAACGGGTCCTAAGATATCAATTTTATTTAATTGAGATAAATTTTTTTTAATTTTCTGTGCTTCCGAAAAACTCTCTTTTTCATTCTTAGAAGAAATAATTATAGCAATTAATCTAGAAAAAGGTGGAAGATTTTTTTCTTTTCGTAAAAGTGTTTCTTCATGTAAAAATTTTTCTTGATTATTTTCTAGAATATTTTTAAGTGTTTTTCCAGAAGGATCAAATGTTTGATAAACAATAAGAGAGTCCTTGCTAAAGCGTCCAGCTCTACCACTTAACTGATTGTAAAGTTGAATATTTTTTTCTGCTGATCTTAAATCAAATCCCATTCCTGAAAAATCAGCATCAACTACAACAATACAATTGAGATTTGGAAAATTAAAGCCTTTTGAAATTAACTGTGTTCCGACTAAAATATTTACTTTGTTTTTCTCTATATCTTCTAATAAATTTTTTGTTTCTTTTTTCTTTGAAAGAAAATCACTAGATAAAATTCTTATATTTTTTTCAGGAAAAATTTGTTTAAGTTCATAGAAAATTTTCTCGACGCCTGGTCCGTACATTTGAAACTCACAATTTAATTTTGTTTTCCCACATTTTCTATTAATTTCAGTTTTATAACCACAGTGGTGGCACATAGCTTTTTTTAAATGTTTATGAAAAGTTAAAAAAATAGAACAATTTTTACACTCTAGTTTTCCACCACAGCCTTTACAAATCATGAATGGCGCATATCCTCTTCTGTTCAAGAAAAAAAGTACTTGTTCATTTTTTTCTAGATAAGTTCTTACTAAATTCAAAGTTTTTATATCAATCCATATATTTTTATTTTTTTTATCTAGATTTAAGCTAACAATTTCTGTGTTTGGCAATGAAAAATTTTTGTATCGTTTTTCTAATTTTGTAAAATTATATTTTCCATTTTTAACATTATTATAAGTTTCCAAAGAAGGAATAGATGTAGAGAGTAGTATTGGAAAGTTTTCTATTGAACCACGTGATATTGCCATATCTCTAGCGTTATATCTTATTCCATCATCTTGTTTGTAAGAGGTGTCATGTTCTTCATCAACAACGATTAAACCAAGATTTTTGAAAGGTAAAAATAATGATGATCTTGCTCCTAAAACTAGTTTTAATTTGCCGTTAATAATATTTTGCCAAATGTTCCTTCTATTCTTTTTTGTTATTTTAGAATGCCAAATTGCTGGCTTGAAACCAAAATATTCCTCAAATCTTTGATTGAACTGATTAGTTAAGAAAATTTCTGGAAGAAGAACCAAAACTTGTTTATTTTTTTTAAGACTTTCTTTTATTTTTTCAAAATAAACTATTGTTTTTCCTGAACCAGTAACTCCTTGAAGCAAGGTAACACTAAAATTATTTCCAAAGCTATTTATCTCTTGAAGAGATTTTGCCTGTTCTTTATTTAAATCAAATTTATTTTTTTGTTTAATTTTTACCTGTGAAAATTTATCTGAACTTTCTTTAAGAAAGGATTTGTCTCCTAAGAACATTTTTAATACCATTCCTTTGGGGACAAGATTATAAACGGAGAACCAATTAATAAATTTAATTAGATTTTTATTAAAAGAAAATTTACTCTTTTCAAGAATTGTTTTGATTTTAAATTTTCTATTTGTTTCCTCTTGTCTGTCCCAAATAACTCCAATTTCTTCATCTTTACCAAAGGGTACAGATACTATTGATCCTGGTTTCAGTTTATTAAATTTTCCTGACAAATAAGTGTGAGGATGATCAAAAATTCTTGGAATAAGAACAGGTACTTTCATTAGATAAATCTAAATAATTTTTAAAAATGAATAGGTCTTTTATCAACTGCTAAAGCAGCCTCTTTTATTGCTTCAGTATGGGTAGGATGCGCATGACATGTTCTTGCTACATCCTCTGCGTTAGCACCAAATTCCATTGCCAAAGCCATCTCTGCAATCATGTCACCACAATGAGGGCCAATTATGTGAACCCCTAAAATCTTATCTGTTTTTGAATCTGCAAGAATCTTAACAAAACCATCTGACTCATTGTTAACTTTTGCTCTTGAATTAGCCAGAAAAGGGAACTTTCCTACTTTGTATAATATTTTTTTCTCTTTTAATTGCTCCTCAGTTTTGCCAACTGAAGCAACTTCAGGAGATGTATAAATGACTCCAGGAATAACGTCATAATTAACATGGCCTGCTTGCCCAGAAATTATTTCTGCAACAGCGATCCCTTCTTCTTCCGCTTTATGCGCCAACATCGGACCTTTTATAACATCTCCAATTGCATATATATTTGGAACAGAAGTTTGGAATTCGCTATTAATATTTATGTTTCCTTTATTATCTTTTTTAACACCAACTTTTGATAAGTTAAGGCCTTCGGTATATGGTTTTCTTCCAACAGAAACTAGAACCTTCTCACAATCAATTTTATCTTTTTTACCGGTTTTATTATCAATATAATCTACTTGTGCGCCTAAATTTGAATTTTTAACAGAGGTAACTTTAGAATTTAATTTAAATTTAATTCCCTGTTTATTTAAAATCTTTTGAAATTCTTTTGATATTTCTCTATCCATTCCAGGTGTAATATGATCCAAGAATTCTATTACTGTAACCTCTGAACCTAATCTTGACCACACAGAGCCCATTTCTAAGCCAATATAACCTCCGCCAATGATAACTAAATTTTTTGGCACTTTTTTTAAAGAGAGAGCTCCAGTCGAAGAAACGATATTTTTTTCATCAATATTAATTCCTGGCAAGGATGTCGATGTTGATCCAGTTGCTATAACAATTTTTTTCGATTTGTAAGAAGTTTTCTTTCCATCTTGATACACTACGACATTATTCTTTGATAATAGAGCAGCTTTACCTTTAATATAGGTAACTTTATTTTTTTTAAACAAAAACTCTACTCCTTTTGTTAAAACTTGGACTGACTTATTTTTATTCATCATAAGCTTTTCAATATTTAATTTTACTGTGCCGGTTTCTATTCCTATATTACTAAAGTTTGTTTTTGCCTTATGGTAAAGTTCCGATGAGTTTAATAAACTTTTAGAAGGTATACACCCAACGTTTAAACAAGTGCCTCCTAATGTACCTCTAGATTCAATGCAAGCAGTCTTTAATCCTAATTGTGCTGCTCGTATTGCACACACATAACCTCCCGGTCCTCCGCCAATTACTAAGAGATCAAAGTTTTCTTCCATTTTTAAATATTTAAAAAAAGTCTTTTAGGATCCTCTAAAAAATCTTTTACATTTTTTAGAAATGAGACTGCTTCTTTGCCATCGATAATTCTATGATCGTATGATAGTGCCAAATACATCATTGGTCGAATAATGATAGCGCCATCTTTAACTACAGCTCTCTCAATTATGTTATGCATTCCCAACACTCCAGATTGAGGTGGATTTAGTATTGGAGTAGATAGCATTGATCCGTAAATACCTCCATTGGTTATTGTAAAAGTTCCTCCTTGTAAATCTTCAATTGTTATTTTTCCATTTCTAGCTTTATCACCTAAAGAAGATATATTTTTTTCAATATCTGCAAATGACATTTGGTCAGAATTTCTTAGAACCGGGACTACTAAACCTCTATCTGTACCAACCGCAAAACTTATATTATAATAATTCTTGTAAACTATTTCTTCATTTCGTATTTCTGCATTTACAGCTGGATAATTTTTAAGTGCAGCTATACAGGATTTAACAAAAAATGACATGAAGCCTAATTTTATTCCATATTTTTTCTGAAACTCTGCCTGGTGGTTTTTTCTCATTTGAATTATTTCAAACATATCGACTTCATTAAAGGTGGTTAACATTGCTGCATTGTTTTGTGCCTCTTTAAGTCTTTTTGCTATTGTTAATCTTAATCTAGTCATTTTTACTTTTTCTTCTTCACCATATGTTTCTCTTCTTTTATTAGGGGAAGGTTTGGATCCCATAAGATTAACTAAATCTTCTTTTAAAACTGTTCCTCGTTTACCTGTGCCCTTTATGTTATCAAGATCAATTTTTTTCTCCTTTGCTAATTTTCTTGCCGATGGAGAAGCTTGTTTTTCAGAAATAGTTTCTGGTTCCAAAACTAATGGAGTTTCTTCATGTACTTCATTTAAAATTAAAGGTTCAACACCATTTGTTGGTGTGACTTCCTTTTTTTTCTTAACAGGTTTGTCAAATAATACTACTTCCTCTTTTTTTGGTTTTTCAATTTTTTTTGCAGGTGGTGTATATGTTTTTATTTTTTCAGCTGGTTTTTCTTTTTTTCCGTTAGAGGAAGAACTAACGCTGCCTAATAAACTTCCAACCTCCACTGTCTCGCCCTCTGAAACATTAATTTTTTCTAAGACTCCACTAAGTGGTGATGGAACTTCAACATTCACTTTGTCAGTCTCTAATTCTACAATTGGTTCATCCGAGTCCACAGATTGTCCTTCAGTCTTTAACCATTTGGAAACTGTTGCTTCAGTGACTGACTCTCCTAAGGTTGGAACTAAAATTTTTTCAGACATTTAATTTTTTCTACCAAATACCTTTTCTAATATTTCTTTTTGTTCTGCAAGGTGTTTGTTAAGATTTCCGGTTGCTGGCGATGCCGCAGCATTTCTTCCGATATACTTAACTTTTTCGCCTTTTACTCGAATGATTTCCAGAGTTCTGTCGATATAATACCTTGCGGTGTTCCAAGCTCCCATATTCATTGGTTCTTCTTGACACCAATAAAACTCTGCATTCTTATATCTCTTAAGTTCTTTACCCAAGTGTTTAACTGGAAACGGATAAAGCTGTTCTATCCTAATAAAAACTGTTTTAGCTTCTTTTGCTTTTTCTCTAGCCTCCACTAAATCAAAATAAATTTTACCTGAACATATAATCACTTTTTTTATGTCTTTATCATTTTTTAATTTAATTAATTTGCTACCTTCTAAATAAGAATGGTCCTTGAGAATTCGATGAAATGAAGTTTTTTTTGAAAAATCTGAAAGGTTTGAAGTGCATCTTTTGTTTCTTAAAAGTGACTTTGGTGTCATAACTACCAATGGTTTTCTAAAATCTCTATGCATTTGTCTTCTCAAAACATGAAAATAATTTGCCGGTGTCGTACAATTTACAATCTGTAAATTTTCCTGTGCACATAACTGCAAAAATCTTTCAAGCCTTGCTGATGAATGTTCTGGACCTTGGCCTTCATAACCATGGGGTAGAAGCATTACCAAACCACTTGCTCTTGACCATTTAGACTCTCCAGATGAAATAAATTGATCAATTACAACTTGGCCTCCATTTGAAAAATCACCGAATTGGGCTTCCCATAAAACCAATGTTTCTGGTTCTGATAAGGAGTAACCAAATTCGAATCCTAAAACTCCAAGTTCTGATAAAAGACTGTCTATAATTTCAAATCTTTTTTGTTTTTTTGATATATTGTTAAGTGGAATATATCTTTCATGGTTATCTTGATTTCTTAAAACTGAGTGCCTTTGACTAAAAGTTCCTCTTCCAGAGTCCTGACCTGAAAGTCTAACTGAAAATCCCTCATTTAAAAGTGTAGCAAAAGCAAGTGTTTCTGCGGTCGACCAATCAATTGGATGGTTTTCTGTAAACATTTTGCTTTTAATGTTGAATAATTTTAATAATGTTTTGTGAACATTAAAATTTTTTGGTATTTCAGTTATTTTTTTTCCTATAGATATTAACATTTGTTTGTCTACACCTGTTACTCCTCTTCTATCCTTGCCTATCTCTGGTTTAAATCTTGACCATACCCCATCAAACCATTTCATTTTGACTTTATAGTCTTTAGCCCCAGTAAATTGTTTGTTTAAAAAATCTTTGAATTCTTTTTTTTTCTTCTCAAGCTCTGGAATAGAGACTAGTCCTTCATCTGCTAATTTTTGACCATAAATTTGTAAAGTTGTTGGATGGTTTCTAATTTTTTTGTACATTAATGGTTGTGTAAAAGATGGTTCATCACCTTCATTATGTCCAAATCTACGATAACAAACCATATCGATTACTACATCTCTATTGAATTTCTGTCTAAACTCAGTAGCTATTTTAGCACAATGAACAACTGCCTCGGGATCATCTCCATTAACATGGAAGATAGGAGCCTGAACCATTTTAGCTACATCAGAAGGATATGGGGAAGATCTTGCAAATCTTGGAGCAGTGGTAAAACCTATTTGATTATTTACAATTACATGAATTGTTCCACCTGTGTTATGTCCTGGTAATCCCGACATTGCAAAACACTCTGCGACTACACCTTGCCCTGCAAATGCAGCATCTCCATGAATTAAAACTGGTATAACTTTTTTTCTCTCTCTATCATTATGGAAAAATTGTTTTGCTCTTACTTGTCCAAGAACAACTGGGTTCACAGCTTCCAAATGAGAAGGATTATCCGTTAAACTAATATGAACTAAATTTCCATCAAACTCTCTATTTGCTGAAGCACCTAAATGATATTTAACATCCCCTTCAAAATCTTTTTTTGAGTTTATACTTTGGCCAAAAAATTCTTTGAAAATAGCCTTATAGGGTTTTTGCATCATATTTCCCAAGACATTTAGTCTGCCTCTGTGTGGCATGCCGATTTTTACTTCTTTCACACCTAGGTTACCTCCTCTTTTTATTATTTGTTCCAAAGCAGGTATGAGAGACTCACCACCATCTAAACCAAATCTTTTCGTACCAACAAATTTGACATGTAAAAATTTTTCAAAACCTTCTGCTTCAACTAATTTGTTGAGTATTGCTCTCTTTCCATTGTCTGTGAATTTAATTTCTTTTTCCTTCCCTTCAATTCGTTCTCTAATCCACTTCCTCTCCTCCGGGTCTGACATGTGCATAAACTCAAAGCCAATATTTTGACAATATGTTTTTTTTGTAACTGATAAAATTTCTTTAAGAGTTTGCGTTTGAATTCCTAAAGTCCCATCTAAGAAAATTTTTTTATTCATGTCTTCGCTAGAGAAACCATAGGTTTCTGGTCTTAACTCCGTATGCTCCTCACGTTTTTGAAGATTCAATGGATCTAGGTTTGATATTAAATGACCTCTTATTCTATAAGCTCTAACAAGCATATTTGCCCTTACAGAGTCTTTAGCGGCTCCAACAATGTCTGAACTGCTTAATGAAGATTGCAAATTTCCATTTTTATTTTGCAACTGTTTGTAATCCTCATTTTCTATGATTTTAATTTTTTTTCTAGGAGACCAACTGGGTCCATTTACATTTTTAAGAATTTTTTCTCTTTTATCATTAAGGCCGTCAAAAAATTTTCTCCACTGTTGAGGGAGTTCTTCTGGTTTATTTAAATATTCGGCATATAGTTTTTCTACAAACTCAGAACTACTATTTCCCAAAAAAGAAGTCTTTTCGAAAATATTATTGTTTTTATTAACTGACATTATTTTATTTGGCTATATTAACATAAAAATTTAATAATCAAATTTTTAGTTTTAAATACTAGCTTTTAAGTTTTGAAAAAAGCGTTTTTCCAATATCCGCGGGTGACTTAGATATTGATATTCCTGCTGATTTCATCATTTCAATTTTCTCTTCTGCGCCACCTTTTCCTCCAGAAATGATTGCGCCAGCATGTCCCATTCTTTTCCCCTTAGGAGCAGTCAAACCAGCGATAAAACCGACTGTAGGTTTTTTTATTTTCGTTTTTTTTATAAAATCTGAAGCTTCCTCCTCAGCTGAACCACCGATCTCTCCAATCATAACTATTGAATGAGTATCGTCATCTTTTAAAAAAAGTTCTAAGCAATCAATAAAGTTTGTTCCATTAATAGGATCACCTCCGATACCGATGCATGTAGATTGTCCTAGGCCATTTTGGGATGTCTGTGCGACTGCTTCGTAGGTAAGTGTACCTGATCTTGAAACAATACCTACTGAACCTTTTTTGTGAATACTGCCCGGCATTATCCCAATCTTACATTCTTGTGGGGTTATTATTCCTGGGCAATTGGGTCCGATGAGCCTGCTTTTACTTTTTTGCAGAGATTGTTTAACTTTCATCATGTCAAAAACTGGAATGCCTTCGGTTATGCAAACTATTAAATCTAAATTTGCATCAATAGCCTCAAGTATAGCATCTGCAGCAAATTTAGGTGGAACATAAATCATAGTGGCATTAGCTCCTGTTTTATTTTTTGCTTCAAGAACAGTATTAAAAACTGGAAGACCAAGGTGTTTCTGCCCACCTTTTTTTGGTGTAACTCCACCAACTAATTTCGTGCCATACTTTATTGCTTGTTCGGAATGAAATGTTCCATGGGTTCCTGTGAAGCCCTGGCAAATAACTTTTGTAGTTTTATTTACTAAAACTGACATTTATTTAATAGCACCTACAATTTTTTTAGCTGCATCATTTAAATCTGATGCTGATAAGATTTTTAAACCTGAATTATCTAAAATTTCTTTTCCCTTTTCATAATTAGTACCTGCAAGCCTCACTACTAAAGGTACTTTTATTTTACTTTCTTTAGCTGCTTCGACAACACCTTGGGCAAGGACATCGCAACGCATTATGCCGCCAAAAATATTAATTAGAATTCCTTTTACTTTTTTGTCAGATAAAATTAATTTAAATGCTTCAACCACTTGTTCTTTTGTGGCTCCACCTCCAACATCAAGAAAGTTTGCCGGTTCTTCTCCGTGCAATTTGATAATATCCATTGTAGCCATTGCCAGTCCAGCTCCATTAACCATACAACCAATAGAGCCATTTAATTTTATATATGCTAATCCAAACTTTCCTGCTTGAATCTCAGCAGGATTTTCCTCGTTTAAATCTCTTAACTTTAAAATTTCAGGTCTTCTATACATTGCATTATCATCAAAATTCATTTTTGCATCTAAGCATATTAGATTTTTTTGTTTTGTTATTACCAAAGGGTTAATTTCAATCAGCGAGGCATCTTTATTAATTAAAATGTTGTGCAAGGCATTTAATAAATTGATGGCATCTTTTTGTTGATTTGTATTCAATGAAAATATCTTAATAATTTTCATTATATCATCATTTGAGAGAGACTTTTTAAAATTAATTTTTGTAGTTAATATTTTTTCAGGATTATTTTTTGCTACTGACTCAATATCTACCCCACCTTCTGTACTGCTAATAAAAGCAATTTTAGAACTTTCCCTATCTACCAAACATGAAAGGTATAGCTCTTTTTCTATATCATATGCTTCTTGAATATATACTTTTTTTACCTCTTTTCCTTTTGGACCAGTTTGGTGAGTAACAAGAACTTTGCCAAACATTTTATTGACTTCTGTTTCTACGTCTGATCTGTTAATTAGCTTTACGCCTCCAGCTTTTCCTCTTCCTCCAGCGTGAATTTGAGCTTTTATTACTAATTTATCTGATTTTAAATTTTTAATTTTCTCTTTTACTTCTTTTGGACTCTGTAAAATGACTCCTGTTGAAACTGGCGCGCCAAATTCTTTTAGTATGTCTTTAGCTTGGTATTCGTGAATATTCATTTCAGTTTTTACAATCTATAATTTTGTGAGAAGAAAATTTAGTATCTATTAGTGTTCTACTTTCAAAGCATTTTTCTGTAAAGTAATTTTTTACATGTTTAAAAAGTATTTCGTTTTCTTGACCAAGAAGATAAATAACCTCAATATTGTTTTTTTCAACACTCTTATCGATCATTTTTTTATAAAAATTAAAGTACTTATGTGACTCAGTTGGATGCGTATCATTGCTCCATAAATACCACCTATTAAGCAAATTTAAGTCTTCGTTTAAAACAAGAGAAAAAAATTGGTAGTGAGTTATTAAAACTTTTTTTCTTTCATCTGATTTTATAACATCAATTGCATTTTTTATTATTTCAATTTCTTTTTTAGGTTCAGAATACGGCGTAATCCATTTTAAATTTTTCATTTTTTTACTGATCATCCCAGCATCAACGGCAATAGTTTTATCTATATTTTCCAGATCATGAAATTTTCTATCAATATTGTACCTTAAGTGAAATTTAATTGTCACAAAGCAAAGAACTAAAATAATAAAATATGTAAAAAACCTATTTATTTTTATTTCTTTAATGTTCAAATGTAATATAGATGCAATTATAGGAACTAGACTAAAAATATAAATTTGATTAGCTGTAACCAATTGATTAAACAAAAATGCCAGAACGGAAAAAATAATTATGAGATTTATAAATCTTAATAAATTTTTTTCTTTTTTCCAAAATGAATTTATTGTTAGAATAATTAGTGGAATATAAAAAATATGTATAAATTTAAAATCCCCAAAAATCCTATTAAAATTCAGCTGGCTGGATAGTGTAACATATGCTTCTGTATCACTTCCTAGTCTTTCTCCGCCGATAGTTAATGGAAATAGGAAATATTGGTACAATAAATTTTCTATGGGTGTTTTAGAAAAAAATAAAAAAAAAATTAAAAATAAAACACTACAAGCTCCTCCATAGATAAACATTTTAAAATTTTTAAAGTCTTTTTGATTTAGAAAAAAATTAGCTGAAAAAAGAACTATAATTAAAAAAATATAAACGCTCGGAGTTTGCATTGAAAAAAAAGCGAAAAAACTAATTACTGGTATGACAAACCATGATAAAGAATTTTTATTCTTAATAGCTGTACACATCAAAAAAATTGATATCAAAGAAAAGATATATGCATGAATGTATGCAAAAGGTGTTCCAGATACAGGATAACATAAAGTAGCAAAACTTATTGTGTATACTAATGAATATTTTTTATCTAATTTAAAATTATTTAAAAAAAAATAAAAACTTAGAGAGCCAATAATATTTATAAATGAGGCGTGTAAAACGTAGCTACTCCAGTTTTCCCCGAAAATCCAAAAAAAGAAAGCTTGAAAATAATCAACTACTATTCCAGTGAATATCCAAAAATCTCTTATTGGTAATTTGTTTTTTAAAATACTGAAACCAGTATCAAAAAAAGCAAATGTGTCAATTGGCATAACACCAATATTGGCACTAATCCAATTTATTAGAAAAGCATAAATTGTAATAAATAAAACTGATAAATAATTAAAGCCAGCTTTGGTAAACATCATTTTATATTTAATCTTATTTAAATGTTCCTTTTCTTCTAGCATTAATTATTTTTCATTTATATATTATTTCTAAATTATGTTTAAACTATTTAATAAAGTTGAATTTTCACAGGAATCTAACAGGATGAAGGCTATTGCAAACACAAAAATTGCAAGAGAAATTTATAATTCGACAAGATCTGAAAATTTAAAATTTTTACTCCATCAAAGATTTAATTGGATGAATGATTATATAAATAAAGATGACTTGGGAATCGAGGTTGGATCTGGAGCTGGATTTCTTAAAGATTATATTAAAAACAAAAACCTTAAACTTACAGATATGAGCAATGATGAACACTTGGATTTTAAAAATATAGATGCACAAAGCACTGGTTTTCCAGATGAAAGCTTTAATTATGTGATTGCATCAAATATGATTCACCATGTTCCTTATCCTATAAAGTTTTTTAGAGAAATGAATAGAATCTTAAAAAAAAATGGAAAGTTAATAATTTTTGAAGCGTATTGCTCAATTTTTTTCCAGATTGCTACAATGATTATGAGACATGAGGGTTTTAACTTTAATGTGAATGTATGGGATGAAGATGCTCCAAAAAGTGATGAGAAAAATGTTTGGGCAGGAAATGTTGCTGTATCAAATCTGATATTTGATGACAAAAAAAAATTTGATGAAAATTTAGGTAATTTATTTTCTATAGATTATGAAGAATTATCAGAATGTTTAATTTTTTTAAATTCTGGGGGAGTTACTTCTAAAACATTCTGTATACCGATGAATAATTTTTTTATGAAAATTCTCCATTCAATGGATAAATTTTTGGTAAAGTTTTTTCCAAATATATTTTGTATGGGAAGAAGAATTGTATTAGTAAAAAAATAATTTTATAAAGAATTATCAATTTTTTTAGCGGCCATAAATAACTCTTCGACGGATTTGACTGAATTTTTAAAATTTACTTTTTCTTTTTCATTAAGCTCTAATTCTATAACTTTCTCAACACCATTTTTTCCAATAATTACTGGTACTCCTACATACAAACCTTTGGTACCATATTCTCCGTCCAAATATGCAGCACATGGTAAAGTTTTTTTTAAATCTTTGATATATGATTCTGCCATTTCAAAACCGGAGGCTGCGGGAGCATAAAATGCAGATCCTTTTTCAAGAAATTTCACAATCTCTGCACCTCCTTTTTGAGTTCTTTCTATGATTGAAAGTAGAGTTTTATCTTTAATTTTTCCCTTCTTTATTAAATCACTCAACGGTTTTCCTCTAATTTTAGTATGATTAACCATAGCTACCATTGTGTCGCCGTGACCACCTAAAACAAGAGTTTCTATCTCTTTAACTTGCACATTAAGTTCTTGTGATAAAAAATATTTAAATCTAGAGGAGTCAAGTATTCCTGCCATACCTATAACCTTGTTTGTTTTTAATCCAGAATACTTTTGAAGGGCCATTACTATTACATCTAAAGGATTTGTTATACAAATAACAAAAGAACCGGGAGAATTTTTTTTAATACCTTCTGCAACTTGTTTTATAATTTTCAAGTTTGTTCCAAGCAAATCATCCCTGCTCATTCCTGGCTTTCTAGGAACACCCGCGGTTATAATTATTACATCAGAGTCTTTGATGTCTTTGTAATCATTTGTTCCAATTAAATTGACATTAAAACCATCCACTCCTGATGACTGAGCAATGTCAAGGGCTTTTCCCTTGGCAATACCTTCCGCTACATCAAACAATACTATGTCTGCAAGTTGCCTTAGGGCTATAAGGTGGGCTAGCGTACCACCAATTTGACCTGCTCCGATTAAAGAAATTTTTTTTCCCATTATTATTTCATGGTTGGCATAGTAAACTCTGGATCAGATTTAATTCCTGATGGCCATCTAGACGTAACTGTTTTTAATTTTGTATAAAACCTCACTCCTTCTGGTCCGTGTATACTTTGATCTCCAAAAAGGGATCTCTTCCAACCACCAAAACTATGAAATGCCATAGGCACAGGTATAGGTATATTTATACCAACCATTCCAATTTTTACATTACTTGCAAAAGATCTTCCGGTATCTCCATCTCTAGTAAATATACTTGTCCCATTTCCAAATTCATGGTCATTAACTAAATTTAATGCTTCATTATAATCTTTTACTCTAACAACTGATAAAACTGGACCAAAAATTTCCTCTTTATAAATTCTCATATTTTTTTTAACGTTATCAAATAAACAGCCTCCCATGTAAAAACCATTTTCATAACCTTGCAGCTTTAAGTTTCTTCCATCTACTACTAATTTTGCACCTTCTTTTATTCCTAGGTCAACATACCCTTTAACCTTTTCCAAATGTTGCTTCGTTACTAGTGGGCCCATTTGTGATTTCTTATCTAGTCCTGGACCAACTTTCAAAGACTCTACTTTTTTAGATAAACTTTTGACTAAAGGATCAGCAATTTTTCCAACTGCTACTGCAACAGATTGTGCCATACATCTTTCTCCAGCTGAGCCATAAGCCGCTCCCATAAGACCATTAACGGCCTGTTCTAAATCGCAGTCAGGCATAACTACACAATGATTTTTTGCACCACCTAACGCTTGAACTCTTTTTTCATTTCTTGCACAATTTTCATATATATATTTTGCAATAGGAGTTGAACCCACAAAACTTACAGCAGAAATATTTTTGTTATTGATTATTGCATCTACAGCTTCTTTATCGCCATTAACTACATTAAATACTCCCGGAGGAAGACCAGCCTCTAGAAATAATTCCGCTAATTTCATAGAGCAGGATGGGTCTTTTTCTGATGGTTTTAGAACAAATGTATTTCCACATGCAATGGCAATTGGAAACATCCACATAGGAACCATTGCTGGAAAATTAAATGGTGTAATACCTGCACAAACTCCTAGAGGCTGTCTAGTTGACCAGCTGTCAACATTTGTTCCTACATTTTCAGTGAATTCTCCTTTTAATAGTTGAGGTATACCGCAAGCAAACTCTACTACCTCTAGACCTCTTGTAAGAGATCCTTTGGCATCTTCGTAAACTTTACCGTGTTCTGAAACTATAATTTTTGTAAGTTCATCATAATTTTTTTCTATGAGTTCTTTGAACTTAAAAAGTACTCTTGCTCTAAACAACGGTGTTTTTCCAGACCAACTGGGGAAAGCTTTTGTTGCGGCCATAACTGCATTATCAAGATCAGACTTACTTGCAAGGTTTACATTTGAACTTACCTCGCCGGTTGAAGGATTAAAGACTTTGCCTGTTCTTTTAGATCTACCTTTAACCACCTTGCCATCAATAAAATGTTCTATTGAGTTCATTGATTAATGATTAATTAAGCTTTTAACTCGATGCAAGCATTTTCTTAATAGAGCCAATCGCTTTTGCGGGATTTAAACCTTTAGGGCACGAATTTGTGCAGTTCATAATCGTATGGCATCTATATAACTTCAACTCATCTGCAACTTTTTTCAATCTTTCTTTTCTTTCTTCATCTCTACTATCGGCTATCCATCTATAAGCTTGTAACAAAACTGCTGGGCCTAAATATTTATCACCATTCCACCAGTAGCTAGGGCAAGATGTTGAACAACAAGCACAAAGAATACACTCGTAATATCCATCAAGTTTTGCTCTATCTTCTTGTGATTGTTTAATTTCAACAGATGTCTTTTCACCAATTTTTGTTTTTAACCAAGGTTCAACGGACTCGTATTGTTTATAAAGAGTGCTTAAATCACCCACTAAATCCTTAACAACTTTTAGGTGAGGCAAAGGGTAAATATTTAATTCTCCTTTAATATCAGAATGAGATTTTATGCAAGATAGTGTATTTACTCCATCAACATTCATAGCACATGAGCCACAAACTCCATGGGCACAGGATCTTCGAAAAGTTAGAGTAGGATCGATTTCATTTTTAATTTTAAAAAGAATATCCAGTACCTTTGGCCCGCAATCATTTAAATCTACTTCAAATGTATCAATTCTTGGATTTTCATTGCTTATGGGGCTCCATCTATAAATGTTAACTTTTTTTAAACTATTTGATCCAGTTTTGTCTTTGTAAAATTTGCCTTTTATGATTTTAGAATTTTGTGGAAGGCTAAATTGTACCATTAATAAACCCTCTCTCTGGGTGGAAAATATTGTACATCGTTAGTAAGAGTTTTTGCATGAACTGGTCTATAGCCTACTTTAACTTTGTTCCCGTTTTGCCATGCAAGTGTATGAGTCATAAATTTTTTATCATCTCTATTTTTAAAGTCTTCTCTCGCGTGTGCACCTCTACTCTCTTTTCTATGATATGCAGAGTCTATAGTTGTCATTGCCTGTCTAATAAGATTATCAAATTCTAGAGTTTCAACAAGATCTGTATTGAATAATAAGGATTTATCTGAAACAGAAATATCTTTCATGCCTTCAAATGGTTTTCGTATTTGATCCATTCCTTCTTTTAAAGTTTTTTCTGTTCTAAAAACAGCACATTTCGATTGCATAGTTTTTTGCATCAATAAACGAAGTTCTGATGTCTTTGTAGATCCAGTTGAATTTCGAAGCTTGTCAAAACGATCTAGACACTTTTCGGTCTCATTTTTTGAAATTTCTTCGTGTGGTGTTCTTGGTTTTACAATTTCAGCTGCTCTAGTTGCAGCGGATTTACCAAAAACAACTAGATCAATTAAAGAATTAGATCCCAATCTATTAGCACCATGTACTGAAACACATGCTGCTTCTCCTATTGCCATCAACCCAGGAACAGTGGACTCTTTTCCGTTTAAAGTAAGTACTTCAGCCTTATAATTTGTCGGTATACCACCCATGTTGTAGTGGACTGTCGGAACGACAGGTATTGGGTCTTTTCTAACATCAACTTCGCAAAAAGTTTTGGCTGATTCAGCGATACCTGGAAGTCTTTCCTCAATAACTTTTGGATCCAAGTGATCTAAATGAAGATTAACGTAATCTTTATTTTTTCCTACTCCTCTTCCCTCGTTAATCTCGACTGCTATGGATCTGCTAACCACATCTCTTGAAGCTAAATCTTTTGCTTTTGGAGCGTATTTTTCCATAAACCTTTCGCCCTTAGAGTTTAAAAGGAAGCCACCCTCTCCTCTAACACCCTCGGATATTAATGTTCCAACTCCATAAATTCCTGTTGGATGAAATTGTACAAATTCCATGTCTTGAAGTGGCAATCCTGCTCTTAATGCCATTCCATTTCCATCTCCCGTACAAGTATGTGCAGAAGTTGCAGTATAATAAACTTTCCCATAACCACCTGTAGCAAGAATAGTTATATGCGACCTGAACCTATGGATAGTTCCATCGTTCAAGTTCCACGCTATTAGACCTTTGCATTCTCCATTTTTCATTAAAAGGTCCAAAGCAAAATACTCAATAAAAAATTCTGTATTATGTTTTAGAGCTTGTCCATACAGCGTGTGTAGTATTGCGTGACCAGTTCTATCAGCGGCAGCACAGGTTCTTTGTACTGACTCGTTTCCATAATTTTTGGTCATTCCCCCAAAGGCTCTCTGATAAATTTTTCCGTCTTTTGTTCTACTAAATGGGACACCATATTTTTCTAATTCAATTACTGCTTTTGGTGCCTCTTTACATAAATGTTCTATAGCGTCTTGATCACCTAACCAGTCAGATCCTTTGACTGTGTCATACATGTGCCATCGCCAGTCATCTTCACCCATATTTCCTAAAGCCGCTGAGATTCCACCTTGAGCAGCAGAGGTATGACTTCTGGTTGGAAATACTTTGGAGATGCAAGCTGTTTTCAGGCCAGCTTCTGAAAGTCCTACTGCCGCTCTTAAACCCGAGCCACCTGCACCAAGTACGACTACATCGTATTCGTGATCAATAATTTTATAAGCACTCATAATATTAAATTTTCATCAAAAATATAATTAATAATAATGTGATTACTATACTAAATAAAACAAGTAATCTGTTTGCGGCATTTTTGATTTTTATATCGGTAATATAGTCTTCGAAAACCTCAGTTATAGTCAACGTAAAAAAGGTAAATGCAAATAACAAGAATGAGGAAAATACAATCTTATTAAGTGTATTTGAGAGAAATTCAACTAATTGAGAATTATTAGCATTAATTAGTGATATGAAATTTACTATGAACCATGCCATAAAAGGAATTAAAAGGGCGGATGATATTTTCATTACCAACCACTTTCTACTAGCTCTTATCATTTTAAAAAAAACTCCTTCCTATTAAATAAAATAATACTGTTAAAATAAAAGAACCAAATATTGTTATGATACCTGTAATCTGTGAGATTTTTAAATTAAAACCATATCCCATGTCCCAAGCTAGATGTCTGATTTCATTTAAAATGTGAAAACTAAATGACCAACATATTGAAATGACTAAAAATTTTCCAAAAAAAGATTGGGCGAATAACTGAAAGGTCTGAAAATAATTATCATAAAAGATTAGTAGTATAGATAGCAGAATAATAATTATAAAATTTATAATTCCAATAATTCGGTGAGTTATAGATAAAAGAGATGATATATGCCATCTATAAATTTGGAGATGAGGAGAAAGTGGATTATTTTTATTTTCCATAGTAATTTTTTATTAATTTTTCAGCAATTTGAACTGTATTCAATGCTGCCCCTTTTAGTAAATTATCAGAAACGACCCACATGTTTAACGCTTTACTATTGGAGCTATCTTGTCGAATCCTTGAGATATAAGTAAAGTAACTATTTTCAGCGTCAATAGGCGTCGCATACCCACCATCTTTTCTTTCGTCCAAAACTCTACAACTATCTGATTTTTTTAAAATATCTATTACTTTTTTAATATCAAATTCTTTTTCAAACTCAACATTGATTGACTCTGCATGTGACACCAATACTGGAACTCTCACACATGTAGCTGTTATTTTAATTTTTGGATCTAAAATTTTTTTTGTCTCATTTACCATTTTCCATTCTTCTTTTGTATATCCTTCTTTGACGAATTCATCTATATGAGGAATTAAATTAAAAGCTATCTGTTTTGTAAAATTTTTCGAATTAATTTTTTTACCATCTAAAAATTCTTTTGTTTGGTTTACAAGTTCATCCATCGGTGCTTTCCCAGCCCCTGAAACAGATTGATAAGTTGAGACTATAACTCTTTTAATACTAAAATGATCATGTAGTGGTTTTAGCGCAACAACCATTTGAATAGTTGAACAATTAGGATTAGCAATTATATTTTTATTTTTATAGGTAGATAATTTCTCTAAATTTACTTCTGGAACTATTAGAGGAACATCTTTGTCCATTCTAAAAAAACTTGAATTATCTATTACAATTGTTTTTTTACTTGCTTTAGGAACCCATTTTTCAGCTATTTTACCTCCAGCGGCAAAAAAAGTAATAGTTGCACTGGAAAAATCAAAATTTTTAAGGTTTTGAATTTTAATTTCTTTTCCTTTAAATTTAATTTTTTTTCCTTCACTTTTTTCTGAAGCAACAAGAAATAGTTCTGAAATTTTAATTTTGGATTTCTCTAAAATTTCAATAGTTTTTCTTCCAACGTTGCCGGTGGCACCAATTATAGCTAAATTCATCGTTAGATTATTTTAATTTAAATTTGATATAATTGCATCACCCATATCAGAGGTTGATACCTTTTTCTTACCCTTTGACATTATATCAGGAGTTCTGAGACCATCCTCTAAGGTTTTTTCAACAGCTTTATCCAGTAGGGACGACTCCTTTTCTAAACCTAAAGAGTATTTTAAAGCCATAGAAAAACTTAAAATAGTAGCAATTGGATTAGAAATATTTTTACCTGCAATATCTGGTGCTGAACCATGTACAGGTTCATATAATGATCTTGTCCTTCCATTTTTGTCTTTGTCGCCTAAAGATGCCGAAGGCAATAATCCTAAAGAACCAGTCAACATTGCTGCTTCATCAGATAACATGTCTCCAAATAAATTATCAGCAAGTATTACATCGAATTGCTTTGGATTTCTTAGCAATTGCATCGCACAATTATCCGCTAACATATGGTTTAATTCAATTTTTTTATACTCTTTATCTTTTAAGGATTGCACTTCTTCTCTCCATAAAACTCCTGCTTCCATAACATTAGATTTTTCACATGAAGTTACTTTTGATTTTCTCTTTCCTGCCAATTCAAACGCTACCTTTGCAATTCTTTTAATTTCTTTTGTTGTATAAACATGTGTATTTACTCCTTTACGTTCACCATTCTCAATAGGCTTAACACCTCTTGGTTCACCAAAATAAATTCCTCCGGTAAGTTCTCTAACAATTAGTATATCTAGACCTGAGACAATCTCTGGCTTTAAGCTTGATGCATCAACTAATTGTTTAAAACAAATTGCGGGTCTTAAATTAGCAAAAAGTTTTAATTCTTTTCTTAGTTTAAGTAGTGCTCTCTCGGGTTTCTTTGAGAATTCTAAATTATCATATTTTGGACCGCCGCATGCTCCAAAAATTACTGCATCACTTTCTAAAGCCTTATAAAAGACCTCATCTGTAATAGGAGTGCCATGCTTGTCGATAGCTGCACCTCCGATTAGGCCCTCATCAATTTTAAAATCTAAAGATTTTTTTTTATTGAACCAGTCTATTACCTTTTTTGTTTCACCAACAACCTCAGGTCCAATTCCATCTCCAGGTAATAATAATATTTTTTTTGTGTTAGTTGACATTTCTATATCCAGGGTTTAGCTTTATCCATATTCTTTTCAAAATTCTCTATATTTTTAATTTTTTCTAATGATAATGCAATATCATCGAGTCCTTCAAGCAGACATTTTTTTTTGAAAGAGTCTAGATCAAATTTATATGACTTGTTTCCATAAATGACTTCTTGTTCCTCCAGTTTTATTTCAATATTTTCTTTTCTTCCAGAGTATTCTGCTAATTCTTTAATTGTATTTTCATCAGCTTTAATTGGAAGAATTCCATTTTTAAAACAGTTATTGTAAAAAATATCAGCAAAACTCTCACTCAATATCACCTCGATACCAAAATCAAGTAGAGCCCACGGCGCGTGTTCTCTTGAAGAGCCACATCCGAAATTTTTTCCTGCTATTAATATTTTAGAATTTTTATATGGATCATTATCTAAAACAAAACCTTTAATGGGATTGCCTTTTACATCATATCTCATCTCATAAAACAAACTTTTGCCAAGACCTGATCTTTTAATAGTTTTTAAAAATTGTTTGGGGATAATTTTATCTGTATCTATATTCATTAATGGAAGATAGGCAGGTATGCTTTTTATATTTGTGAATTTTTTCATTTCAATCGTCAAATTTTCTTACGTCGGATAAGTGTCCGTCTATTGCTGCAGCTGCAGCCATGGCAGGACTTACAAGATGAGTCCTTCCGCCTCTTCCTTGTCTGCCTTCAAAATTTCTATTAGATGTTGAAGCACATCTCTCTTTTGGTTTTAATTGGTCTTCATTCATACCAAGACACATTGAACAACCTGGTTCTCTCCACTCAAAACCAGAGTCTTTAAAAATTTTATCTAAACCTTCCTGTTCAGCTTGTTTTTTTACTAATCCAGATCCTGGAACAACCATACCATTCACATGTTTTGCAATTTTTTTTTCTTTAAGAAGTTTAGCTGCCTCTCTAAGATCTTGGATTCTACCATTGGTACAACTACCAATGAAAACTTTATCAATTTTAATATCTGTTATTCTTGTATTGGCTTTTAAACCCATGTATTCCAAAGACCTTTTCATTGATTCTTTCCTGTCACTATCTTTTTCTTTTTCCGGATCTGGAACAGAGCCATTTACTGGAACTACATCTTGTGGAGAGGTTCCCCAAGTCACTTGAGGTGCAACATCATTTCCATTAATTAAAACTTCTTTATCAAATTTACAATTATCGTCTGATTTTAAATTGGCCCAGTATTCTAAGGCTTTATTCCAATTATCATTTTTAGGTGACATAGGTTTATTTTCTAAATATTTAAAAGTTTTTTCATCTGGTTGAATAAGCCCTGCTCTTGCTCCACCCTCGATTGTCATATTACAAATTGTCATTCTTTCTTCCATGCTTAAATTTTTAATAACTTGGCCAGAAAATTCTATTACAAAACCTGTGCCACCTGCTGTACCTATTGTTCCAATAATCTTAAGTATTACATCCTTGGCTGTAACCCCAATAGGAAGTTTGCCGTCAACTTTTAGAAGAAGATTTTTTGATTTTTTTTGAATTAAAGTTTGAGTTGCTAAAACATGTTCTACTTCTGAAGTTCCTATACCAAACGCTAGGGCGCCAAATGCTCCATGTGTGGCTGTGTGGCTATCTCCACAAACTATTACTGTACCTGGTTGGGTGAATCCTTGTTCGGGTCCAATAATATGAACTATTCCTTGTCTTTTATCGTCCATATCAAATAAAGGTACCCCAAATTCCTTACAATTCTTCCTTAATGTATCAACTTGAATTTTAGATTCTTTATCTCCAATTCCTTTAGATCGATCAGTTGTTGGAACATTGTGGTCTGCAACTGCAAGAGTTAATTTTGGTTTTCTCACTTTTCTTTTATTGATTCTCAAACCTTCAAAAGCTTGGGGACTGGTGACCTCATGAACTAAGTGTCTATCAACATAAAGCAAAGAGGTTCCGTCTTGTTGTTGATGCACAAGATGTTCTTCCCAAATTTTATCGTATAAAGTTTTCGGCATTAAAAAATTACTTTAGGTTATCTGATTTTTTGACTTCTTTTTTATCTGTAATTTTTTTATTAATAGTTGGTTTTGCTTCCTCTTTTTTTTCAACAATGCTTTCTTGTGATTTTTCTTCAGCTACAGGCGTTTTAACTTCCATATCTATACCAATATTTTTTTTAATCTTTTCTGCTATTCTTGCCGACTTACCTTTTCTGTCTCTTAAATAATAAAGCTTAGCTCTTTTTACTTTTCCTGATCGAACCACTTTTATAGAACCAACAATTGGACTATATAGTGCAAATGTCCTTTCGACACCCTCTCCAAATGAAATTTTTCTTACTGTAAATGATGAATTAATATCTCTATTTTTTTTCGCAATACAGACTCCTTCAAAATTTTGAATTCTTGCTCTTTTTCCTTCAACTATCCTCACACCTACACGAATTGTATCTCCAGGAAAAAACTCGGGAAGTTTTCTTTTTGAAGCAATTTTTTGAGCACTCTCTCTATTAATGTCTTCGATATTTTTCATTTTTTATCTTTTTTTAAATATTTTTTCCACAAATCTGGTCTTCGGCGTCGTGTTATATCCTTTGATTGAGATAAACGCCAGTCCTTAATTTTGGCGTGATCACCTGATAATAAGACCTCTGGAACACTTCTTTTTTCCCATACTTGAGGTTTTGTATATTGAGGATACTCAAGTAGGTCTTTTTCAAAACTTTCTTCTTCTTTTGAAATATTGTTTCCTAGTATGCCTGGTATAAGCCTAAGCACTGCATCTATTATAACCAAAGATGCCGACTCACCTCCTGACAAAATATAATCTCCGATACTTATTTCTTCTATATTTCTTGTTTCTAAAATACGCTCATCTATTCCTTCAAAATGTCCACATATAAAATTTATAGTTTTTTCTTCTGATAGTTCTTTTGCCATTTTCTGACTGAAACTTTTTCCTTTAGGCGAAAGATAAAAAATTCTTTCTTTTTTTTTTATATTCTTGTCTAAAGATTTGCCCAAAACATCTGGTTTTAATAGCATACTACTTCCACCACCAAATGGAGTGTCATCTACTGTTTTGTGTTTATCCTCTGCAGAATCTCTAATATTAACTATTTCTAATTTCCATAGTTTTTTCTCTAATGCTTTTCCATAAAGCCCTTTATTTAAAAGACCCGGAAATACTTCTGGATATAGAGTAAATACTCTTGCAGTCCACATTGTTTACTTCTTTGGTTCCTCTTTTTTAGCTTCCTGCTTAGGAGCTTCTTTTTTTGGTTCCTCTTTTTTAGCTTCCTGCTTAGGAGCTTCTTTTTTTGGTTCCTCTTTTTTAGCTTC
>MDTE01178205.1_pt1 | contig 27654 bp, 26 predicted proteins | sample 811231 | NCBI WGS metagenome assembly MDTE01 (sample SAMN05326651, study PRJNA326480) | marine metagenome | isolation source: seawater | place: Indian Ocean: Red Sea | collected 2010 | reverse complement strand
AGCCGGTATAGGAAATAACATAAGTTTTGAAAAAGATTTAATTAACCGTAAAATAAGTGTTTTTGGAGCTGATGGGACTTTGGACTCTTTGCCCGAAGTGCAAAAAAATTATAATTTTTTAAGAAAAAATATTTGTATAAATGATGATGAGGAAAATATTAGGTTTGAGACATGGGTTAATTCAAATGCATCAAATAGTAATTCGCTTATTGGTCAAATTGATATTGAAGGTGGAGAGTATAATCTAATTATTGATACACCATTGAATGTGCTAAAAAAATTTAAAATCTTAGTAATAGAATTTCATAATTTAAATTTAATAAGTAACAAGATTAACTACAATTTTTATCTGAACGTATTTAAAAAAATCTTATCAATATTTAATATTTGTCACCTTCATATAAACAATTCAGAAAAACCTATAAATATAAAAGGTATAAATATTCCACCTGTTATTGAATTTACGCTCCTAAGAAAAGATTTTTATGGAAACAATTTTCAATCAATCTCAATACCTCATAAACTTGATCAAAGAAATTTAATCAATAAAGAAGATTATTTTTTTGATAAAACATGGCTAGAAATAATTAGTTAAGAATTAAAATTGTGAATTTTTATGCTCAGTATTTTTGATAAATTTTGATTACTACTACTGTAGTAATTTTTTATTTTAATTAATTCAAACTTACTAAGAAAAATTTCGTCATAACCAAAGAAAAAACTTTCAATTTTATTTAAAAAATATTTTATCTTATCTTTCTTATGCTTACTAATTAAACCAAATATAAATTTCTTACTAATTATCATTAAACTTATCGAATTTAAAATTCCAAAAATTCTTTTTCCTGATGTATGTTTTTTTCTAAAATATTCGTTTTTAATTTGAAATTTTTTACTTTTATTTAAATTATTTTTTTCTTTTTTTCTTAAATTTTTCTTTAATTCTAATCCTAAATATTCATATAGGCTCTCAAAAAAAATTTCTGGTTCTAATGCTAATTGTTCAAATATCAAAACTTTGATTGATTTTTTTTGAAAATATTTTCTTAATTTTTTATAAGTAAGGTAATAATTAAAACTATCAAAAATTTTTTTTTCTTCTTTATTTTTTTTTTTTCTTTCAAAAAATTTTTTTACTGCACTAAAATTCTTATATTTAGGTAAAATATTCATAAATAAATGATCTTGAGCAAATCTGCTCATAATAATATCGCTTTGTTGTCTTATTACTAAAATAATCTTAAAATCAATTTTAAAAAATTTTGAAACTGTTTTAATTCTTCGGAAAACTTCATTTGGATCTATATGATAAACACTTTTTAATTTTACATAATCAGTAATATCTTCTGAAGAAAAAATTATTGTTTTTTTAAAATTTAAATTTTTAAGAAAGTACAAATCTTTTTTATAGTTTTTCTTAAAATAAAAATTATTTTTGATATAAATATTTTTCCAAAAAAGTTCAACATTTTTATCTATTACATCATTTTTTTTACTTCTCAAATAATTAATTTTTTTATTTTTTCTAAAAATTTCTTTTTGTAAAAATGTCGATGCACATTTAGGATACCCAATATGCAAGTATAATTTTTTCATTTTTTTTTAATACTGATTAAATGATAAAAAGAAAATAATTTTTGAGGAATTTTAAATAATTCAAAAAAAATATTTTTGTCTCGAAATAAATAATTTTTAAAATAATTTTTTTCTAAATCTAATTTTTTGTAAATTTTAATTAAATCTTTTCTTTTTTCAAAAGGGTAAGTTGTATCTAATGTTGAATAATTAATCCTCAATACTACTCTATGATTTTTTAAACAATGGCCTCCTTTATGATAATTTCTTATACTATCAATTAAAATTGCAGTCCCAGATGGTCCTTTTAATTTTACAAATTTTTTATTTTCTGAGTCCAAATATTTAAAATTTTTATCAGAAATTTTTCCTCTTTCTCCTTTCAGACCTGTATCAACTTCCTTCTCAATTCTGCAAAATATTTTTAATGGATCTGGTTTTTCAAGCGTTATCAGAGGCCCATTGGTTTCATCAATATCTGTTATAGCTAGAAACAAATCTAAATTTTTAAAACCAAAATCATCTCTATGCCAAAGTTGACTTGATGAAGCATTTTTATTTGTTGGCACATTTATACTTAAATTAATTCTAGTAATTATTGGAAAGACACCTAAATATTTAGTTGCTGTCTTAAGCATAAAATCTGAAGTAGCAAAATTAATAATTTTTTTTTGTATATCCTCATTAACTTCAAGAAATACATCCGATACAAAAGGATTTTTAAAATGAGCTTCGTTGTCTGAGTTTTTTAAAATTTTTTTATAATCATCGCTTTGTATAAACAAGATTTTTTCTTCTAAAAATTTTTTGTTCAAATTTTTTTTAATATAATCTGAAATTTGTTCAAATCGCTTATCTTTTAAAATCAATTTTTTTGAATTTCCATTAAAGTTTAAATACTTAGTGCTGTATTTTTTAAACCTATAAAGGAGACCAATTAATTTTCCATTAAAATTGATCAAATACTCCCAAATAAATGAATACAAAGGAATAAATAAGATTATGAGTGAAAAATAATAAATTTTTGTATTTTTAATCTTTCTTAACATTTTTCTTTAAAAATTTTCTTAAATAATTTTTATTTAAACTTTGATTATAAACACTTCCAATACAAAATCCTATTTCAAAAAAGTTTTGATAATTTTTTTTCAAAGAATTACTGATTTTTTTAAATAAAATATTCAAGATTTTTTTATCATCATTCCTAAATACATGAAAAGAATTAATATCTTCACCAAAATTTATAGTATTGTGTATGAGGTATAAAATTCTTTTACATATATTTTGTTGTTTTATATTTAGAGTGAACTTTTTACAATTTCCTTTTAAAATCATATTTTCATAATCAATTTTAGAAGTTGGTTTAAAGTAGTAATTTTTATCAAAATTACACAAGGTTGTTTTTGATATTATTATTGGTTTAATTCCAAAACAAGCAGCTTCTAAATGTGAATTACCAGAAAAAGTAATTAATCTCTTTGTTTGTTTAAATTGATCAATATTTGATTTGAGATTATCTTCAAAAAAAATATTTTTTGGTATTTTGTTATTAAATAACTTAAAAAGAATATTCTTAATTATATTTTTTTGATCTTCTCCCCATCTATCTGCTGAGGGATGTTTTCTTAAAACCCAATTCTCACTCGATTTTGATATTATCTTTAGAGTTTCCACTACCCAAATATAATAATCTGCGAAAATTCTACCACGATCGATATTTGTAAATGGAGAGTCTTTAAAAATATGAAGCATCAGAACATTTGTTTTTTTGGATTTGTTATAATTTTTATCTTTATTTCTGATTTTACTGGCAATTTTTGCTTCAAGATATTTCGCTTTACCCTTAAGAAAGTTTAACCAATATTTATCGATTTTCTTTTTAGAAATATGATAATAGCTATCAAAAAATATTCTTTTATCTAAATGTTTAAATCCATAATCTTCGTTTTTTCTTTGTTTTAGAAGAACATGTTTTGTTTGAACAATCGTATCAATTTTATTTTTTCTGAGTAAAGCAAAAAAAAACCTTTCTTGATAAACGGTATGTTGAATTACTGCACACTCAGTATTATTTTTTTTTAACAGTTTAATTATGTTTAACTTTTTGGCTAAAAGAATTGAAGATTTAATTCTTGAGACTAACTCAGGTTTATCAATTTTTTTTTTATTATTAATAATACATGTATCCCATATTGAGTGAAAAAATTGATTATTAAACCACGTGTAACTTTTGTTAAGTAATAATTTTCTATTAATCAAAAAACTTAAGCAAAAAAAAACTATTGAAAAAAAAAAAGTTTTTATAATTATAATTATATTGTTCTGTTTTTTTTGAAGTTGATTAATTGATTTAAAATCAAAATTCTTAAAAAAATTTGAGTAAATTTTTTTCGAGTAAATTTTCTTGGATATATCATTCTCAAAAATAATAGAGGTAATTTTTTTTTTACTACATATTCCCTCAATTATTGGAATCATATATAATACCTGATGATCTCTAAAACCTCCTCCAAGATATAATGATTTTTTATTCATCAATAATTCACTTTGTAAATAGATCTTTTTTGAAAATATTTAATAATTAATAAAATTAAAGAAAGTTTATTAATTGAAAAAAAAATAAATACTATTTTCTTTAACATATTTTAATCATATATAATTATAACAATATATTTATATAAATTTTAAGGATAAACAAACTTATGACAATACTTGTGGCAGAAATAGGATGGAATTTTTTGGGTAATTTAAAATTAGCAAAAAATATGATTCTAAGTGCAAAAAAGGGAGGCGCTGACGTAGTAAAGTTTCAAATATGGGATCCAAAATTTTTAAAAAAAGGAGCTTGGGATAAAGACGGTAGAAGAAAAATTTATAAAAAAGCTTTTTTAAATAAAGAAAAGTATTTGATCCTCAAAAAATTTTCAAAAAAAAATAATATCAGATGCTTTGCATCAGCTTTTAATTTGGAAGGCGCAAAATTGTTAAAAAGAGTTGGTGATACTTGGATAAAGATTCCCTCTCATGAAGCATACAACAATGATCTAATTAAATATGCTATTAAAAATTTTTCTAAAATTATCATATCTGCTGGATGTTTAAAAAAAAATGAATTCTTAAAATTGATTAGATTGATAAAATCAAAAAAAATTTATTTAAAAAAAGTTACTCTCTTACATTGTGTAAGTAGTTACCCACTTAAGGCAGCTGATTGTAATTTTGAAAAATTTTATTTTATCAAAAAAAATTTAGGCAAAGTAGGTTACTCTGGACATTTACAAGGAATACATGACTCGGTTTATGCGCTTAATAATGGTGCTGAAATAATCGAAAAACATTTCACAACAAATAATAATTTACCTGGTAGAGATAATAAATTTGCATTAACTAAAAATGAATTAATCGAACTGAAAAATTATATAACTTTAAAAAAAAAATTCAGAATTAATAAAGGATTAGGTTTACAAAAATGTGAAATTGATATTTTTAGGAATTACAGAGGAAGATGGTCAAAAAACATAATAAATTAATATCCATAATTATAAGAGGCAAAAATGAGTCTAGGTGGCTTAAAATTCTTATGAGGCAATTAAATAAGCAAACAATTAAAAACTATGAAATAATTTTTTGTGATAATAATAGTGAAGATAATTCACTTAAAATTTTAAAAAAATATAAAGTTAAAAAAATAATAAAGTTTAAAAGATATATTCCTGGTGATATTTTAAATAAAGCTATTACTAAATCCTCTGGTAAATATATATGTATTTTATCAGCTCATTGTATACCTGTTGGCGTTAAATGGTTAGAGGAACATATAAAAGAAATTAATAGTAATCCAAAAATTGCTGCATCTTTTGGAAAACAAATCCCAATGCCAGGTACAACTGTTCAAAATTTAATTGATCTAGATATAATCTTTAAGGATCAGCAAATATTATACAAAAAAGATCCATATTTAAATAATGCTAATGCTTTTTACAAATCAGAAATTTTAAAAAAAAATCTTTTTGACTCAAAATTAACAAATATAGAAGATCGCGAATGGGCAAAAAAAATCATTAAAAAAGGATTTTATATTTTCTATTCTGCCAGAGCCTCAGTTTTTCATTTACACGGTATTCACCAACATGAAAGTAAATCTATTAGGGCACAAAATACTTATAAAATTTTGGTAAATAGATATCAAAAAACTTGGAAGAATTGCTCATTTATGAAACCAGATTACTACAATTTTGGAATTATTTTAAATGGTCGAAGAGTCAAAAATATAAACAAAATGAAATCAAAATTAAATCATATTTACAATGAAATCAAAAATAAGAAATTTTTCAAAAAAATTATTTTGATAAATCCTTTAAATAAAAAAATATTTATGAATAAAATTCAAAATATCAAAAGTAACAAAACTTTAAAAGATGATTTAAAAAAAATTTATAATAAATATACAAAAAATTTTATTGATATAAATTATATTGTTTACTTAAATTTAGATGAAAAAATAAATTTCAATAAAATTTTGAAACTAATATCACATACAGTTTATTATAATTTAGAGTCAGCAACCTTCGGAGAAAAGATTAAAGAAAATTTTATTATTAATTTGAAAGAAGTTGAACAATTTAGGAGCACAAGTCTCGAATCTGCAGATAATAAACCATCAATAACCTTATTAAAATGGGCAAAAGGTTCGGTTTTTGACACCGAGTATCTGAGAAAAGGAGTTTTGTTTACTGAAAAAACACAAATTAAATTTTTATGAAAAAAATTCCATGTTTAGTTTTAGCTAGAAAAAATTCTAAATCCATAAAAAAAAAAAATTTAAGAAAGTTATCTGGCTTTACCCTAATTGAAATTACCATTAAATATCTCAAAAAAAGTAAATTGATTAGTGATATTGTTGTTTCAACAGATGATAAGCACATAGCAAAAATTTCAAAAAAAAATAAATGTTTTACCATTTATCCAAGACCTAAAGAACTTGCCACTGACACTGCAACCACAGAGTCTGCTCTAAAACATGCTCTTAAGATATATGAAAATAAATATGGAAAAACAAATATAGTTGCTTACGCGCAAGTTACAGAGCCATTTAGGCCAAAGGATATTATGGATAAATGTATTAATACTTTAATTAAAAATTCAAAAGTTGATAGTTGTTTCGCCTCATTCAAACAAAAAAAAAATTTTTGGATTATGAAAAATAATTTTTTAAAAAGAATTTCTCCATATGATGAAAGATTCAAACCTAGGCAAATCAAAAAACCTACTTATAGAGAAGATACTGGAATAGCATTGGCCACAAGATCTAAATTTATTAGAAAAGGTGAACGTATTGGAAAAAAGGTAAAATGTATTTCATATGAAGATCCAAAGTATAATATTGATATCAACAATATTGAGGATTTAAACTTAGCAAAAAAATTTTAGTTTAAATCAATTATCTATCATTTAAAATTGTATAATAAATTGTAGAAGAGTTTTTCTTTAAATTAAGGTTTAATTCTTTTTTTTTTTCAGCTTCAAATGTAATAACTACTCTTCCATTATATTCAATTACTTTATTCAATCTATAATAAATATCTTTGATAAATCTAAATACAAAATTATTTTTCCAATTAAATTTTCTAACTTCACTCTTTTTCATATTATTTATTAGTAAAGCATTTTTTAATCCATCAAAATTTTTTTTTTTCAATTCATGATAGTCATCTGCATAAATGGTTTTAATATTTTTTTTTTTGAATGAAAAAAATTTTTTAATCAAATAAATAATATGAAAAAAAAATTGGCTCAAAGTTAGGTGTTCTATTATCAAAGTATGTTTATCAAAATAATTTAATTTATATTTTTTTTTTTTTGATCGCTTGTTTCTAAAAATTTGTTCAATAAATATTTCACTTTTTAAACCATTGCAGATCATCAAATCCAAAAGTGTTTCTGGCGAAGGTTGCATTGGAAACCTGTTAAAAGACATAGGATCTAGATTTGTCAATAAAAATCCATTATTATCAACTAACTTAAAGATATTTTCTAAACTATTATTTACATCAGATGCATAAATCGAAGTTCCATTATCTATAACTATTCCAAATTTTTTTTGAATATTTTCTGATGAATTTTTTAAAGATAAATCAATTCTAAAATCAATATGATCTGCATTAAAATTTTCTAAATAATATAGATTTTCATAGCCAAATTTTTTAATTAACTTCGTGAGAAACTTCTTTTGAGACAATCCATTAGCTTTTGAATTTTTTAAATCTATATTAATTGATTTATCTAGTTTAAATTTTTTTCTATAAAAATCTGGAAATTTATCAAATGAAATTCTATGATCTCCTACAAAAATTATATCTTTATTTTTAACTTCTTTTTTATCAAAAATAAAATCTATACAACTTAAGGTAAATCCCATTTATTCATTTTCGGGCTTTATCATTCCCCTAATATGATCACATCCATTGCAAGCATCTAATAAATATGCTTTTTTATTCTCATGAAGTTCTCTTGCCTCTGCTAAACTTTTACCATTCCATACATTTGATAGATTATTATCTGTGTCATCTAACTTTCCTAAAGTAAGTCTTTTACCAGCATCTCTACAACATGCAGTGACCTCACCAGTTGCATTAATTGTAAGTCTTTGCCACAATGCTGGACAAGCGTAAGATTTGTTCTCTTTTCTTTTTTTTGTATATCTATCAACTTTATCTAAGCCATCCTGATTTCTATAATCTGTGTAAGTTATTTCATCAGCATATGGTCCCCAAAAATTTTCAAAGTTTTTTGCTTCATGATCATTTTCTTTCATTCTTACCATACTAATTCTTATCACTGGCTTATATGAATTGAGTTTATCTCTTACTTTGTAAAAAGTTTTAACTTTATTTACAGTATCTTCAAATTTAGCATTAACTCTTATTTTTTCGTAAATTTCTTTCGTGATTGAATCTAAAGAAAATATTATTCTATCCAAACCAGATTTTATTATCCTTTCTGCAAGTTCTTCTGTCATTACAGTTCCATTAGTATGAAGCATAATGTCAATTACTCCCTTTGATTTTGCATAATCTATCATTTCAATAATATTTTTATTATAAAAGGACTCCCCAAAATTATTTAAATTTATCGCTTTCAATCCTCCTTTTTTTGTACCTTCATCAATAATCTTTTTAAAGGTATCTAGCTTCATCATTCTATTTTCCCATTTACCTAGTTCGACCCTATGAGTTCTTGGGCACATTGGGCAAGCTAAATTACAATATGAAGTTACTTCAATATCTAAATGAAGTGGAAACTCAGTTTTGATATGATTTACTGCTGACTCTCTCCATAATTTTCTATACTCTTTATATTCAGGTAAATTTCTGTATTTAGTGTTAACATTTTTTTTTACAATATTATAATGGGCGTAAAGACCATTTAGCTCATCATCATTATCCTCAGAGTAATTCTTGGCAAATTCATCTAGCTCATCTTCATTTTTTTTTGGATAAGCTAGGTCTGCTAGGTAAGATAGTTCATTATCAATTAAGTTTTTATTTTCTCTATCTAAAAAAGATGTCGAATTGGTGATTACTTTTAATTTATTCTTTAGTAGTTTATTTTTCATTAATTGACGTTTTTATATCATCGAACACTTCAAGCACAAGACAATATAAATCATATAATTAGCTGTTTTTTAAATAAATTATTTCATCATTTTCTCATTAATTTGATTATTCTTTAATTCATATACACTGTCAAAATTTTCGAGAATATTCAAATTATGAGTTATAAAAACTATAGTTTTTTCTTTTAAGGACAATATATTGTTTACAATGTTCTTTTCACTATTTTCATCAAGAGCATTGGTTGACTCATCAAATATAATTAAAGATGCATCTTTATATAAAGCTCTAGCGATTCCTATTTTTTGCTTTTGTCCACCAGAAATTTTTTTTCCAAATTCTCCTATTTGAAAAAATTCTTTTTCATTATTATTCTGCAATAATTCACTTAATCCAGATAATTCTATCACATTGTTAAATTTTATGAGATCAATTTGATCATCATCGGCCTTGAAAGTTATATTTTGCCTTATGGAACTATTAAATAAGAAAATTTTTTGTGGAACATAACTTATGTTCTGCATCCACCCTTTAATGTTAATTTCTTTAGATGACAGATTGTCTATAAAGTACTTCCCTTTTTTAGGTTCAAGTAGTCCAATTATAAGGTCAATTAATGTTGACTTACCTGAACCAGTACTGCCAACTAAACCGATTTTAGAATTTTTGTTAATCTTTAAGTTTATATTAGATAATATTTCTTTTTCTTTAAAACTAAAACATACATTTTCAAATTTTAAGAACTTTTTAAAAGTCAATTTATCATGCTTTTGAAAATTTGCTTTTGTGGAAACAATGAACTTTTCAAGTCCAATTATTGCCTCTGAGCAAAACTTATATGAATTTAAATTAACTATAATTTTGTATAGAGATGGTAATAGTCTTACTGTCAGTATAAAAATAATACTAGTGGTTAAAATCAATTCTTCAGTATCAAAATTTTTTATAACGGAATATAAAAATAAAATCAAAAATAAAAAAACAAAAACTGACTCAATTAGTATTTTTGGTAAAGAATTAAAAAATAAAATTTTTTTTTGTGGATCTAAAAATTTTTTATTATTCTTTTCAAATTCATCTAAAAAATATTTTTTAGCAGAATATATAATAACTTCTCTAATACCTGTTAGGTAATCGATTAAATTTTTATTTCTATCATCTCCTCCTTTACCCCTTTCAAAAGATAATTTTTTTACTATATTTTTATAAAAATAATAAATAAAACCAAACAACAAAAATACTATGACTAAAACTAATATTGCATTAAATTTAAATTTATAAACTAAAGAAATATAAAGAATCGTAAAAATTAATATTTCAGTAAAAAAATTTATAAGATAGATAATTGATTGGGATACAATTCTTAGTCTCATAGTTATATCACTTAGAATTCTTGACATTGGTAATTCTAAAAAAGTAAGATTAGATGTTATTGACAAATTTTCTAAAATTTTTAAACCTATTATCTTTTCATAGTTTATTTTTGACTCCTGTAGATACCAATTATATAAAATATTTATTGAATACTTAATGATATATAAAATTAAGGTAAAATAACCTAAAAATAGAATAAATTGTTTTTCATTCATTTGAATCAAAGACTCAAAATCAAAATATTCCAAAGAATTAAGATAAATCTTTATCTCATTAAAAAATTCTGGTTTTAAGATTACAGCAATAAATGGTATTAAAATTCCAATACTCAAAACCTCAAACAAAGAATTTGCCAGAATTAAAAAAGATACTTTATTTATATTACTTATTTTAGAAAATCTAATTATATTGTATAATTTTTTTACAGTAAAAAACATTCAACTATTTTTTTAATAGGTCAACAATACTTAAAAGAATTAAAAGTTGTGTTAATTCAACTTTATTATATGACATTGAGTCAACCCAAAGGTGTTGCTTGCTATTTCTATTTAACCTATTGTTTTTTTTAAATCCTGTTAAAGAAAAAAATTTTAATTGTTTTGATTTACAAAATTTTGCAGCTCTTATCATATTTTCGGACTCACCGGAGGCGCTGATCAAAATAATTAAATCTTTTTTTTTTGAATAATATTCAATAACTTTTTTTACCCAATTTTCGTAACCATAATCATTTGCTAAACATGTTAATTGAGCAGAACTTTCAAAAGAAAGGGTTCTAATTTTTGTTACGTTGGTCATATCATTAGAAAAATGACTCGCAATTGAGGCTCCAGCGCCATTGCCAAATACAAGTATCTTAGAGTTATTTTTTAAAGATTTGATATTGAAATAAAGTTTTTCAAAATCAGAAAATTTTATATTTTGATAAAGTCTAATGAGATCTTTAGAATAACGATAAAGATAATTTTTTTTTAACATTGTTTTTTGGTTAGAATTTATTTCATGAATATATTAAGATTTTAAAAATGTAAAACATCTAAATTTGTTTATTGATTTATATAAGTTGACCATAAATAAGATTATTAATAGTGTAAGCTCATAAGCCATAGAATTAATCTTAGAATATGTTGTAATTATGATAAAAAAAATAATTTCGAATATATTAAACTGTTTAATAAATATTACTTTATTTAATATAAATTTAATCATCATTCTCTTTAACATTTTAAAGATTTACACAGCTGATATTTTAATCTTTCAAAATAAACGAATTGGCTTTGGTAATATCTTTACATCAATAGACCTTGCAAGAAAAATTTTTGAAAAAAAAAGAATTTTATTTATTAATTTCTATGACTCATCACGCTTTCATAACAAAAAAATTTTTGATTTTTTATGTGAAAAAAAAGTAATTCTTTATACGAGTATTAAATTTAGAAAATCTAGATTCGGAGAATATGATCATTATCTAAAAAAGGGAAAAAAAAATTTTTTCCAATCAATATTAATCAGAATTATTAAATTTTTTAATAAAAATAGATCAAACTCATTCAATATACCAGAACTTTATAGTTATTCAGAAAAAAAAAATAAGTCTTTAAAGATTAAAAAATATAATTTTTTGAGTGAAAATCACCAATGGTTAACATACTATTATTATCTTGTTGAAAAAAAACCCTATATTAGAATTAATAAAAAAAATAAAATAATTGAAAAATTAATTGAAAATAATAAGCAAAAAAGTATTTGTATTTATAAAAGAGAAAAAAAAATTAAAAACAAAATTACCAAAAATTATTCATTATTTTACAGAATAATAAAAATTTTATCTAAGAAAAATTTTCAAATTTTTTTAGTGGGAGAATATTTTGACTTAATAAAATCTTTTCCACAAATTAAAAAATTAGTTTCTTTACCAGAAAAAAATGGAATTTATAATAAAGATTTAAATCTTGCGATGCAAATAATCTCGGATTATTACATTGGTGATACCGGAGGTGGAAGTTATTTTTCAATGTACAAAAAAAAATCTCTGATAATGGGGAATAGTGAAGGTAATACTTTTCCTAAAAGAGTAAAAGTATTCAATTACAGAATTTTCTATAAAAATAAAAATATTAAAAAAAACTTAAAAATAAAAAGATTTATCAATAATCAAATCAAAATAAATAAAACAGCTCTTGATCCAGATCTTTTATATAAGCTTAATTTAACTATTAAAAATGAGGATGAATCTAAAATAATAAATTATATTAAAAAAAATTTTTAAAAAAATTAAGTAAAGAAAGACTTTTGCTTGTATTTATAGAAATTGTAAATTAAATGAAAGTTTATAAAAATACCTGGTTTATATGTATAAAAAATATTTTAAAAAATTAATACTAAATTAAAAATATTAAAATGAAAGAATTAAAATTAATTACCAGTCTACATAAATCAACAAAAAGAAAATATTTGAAAAGAATGATTAATCAAAAAGTAAATTGTATGAAAATTGCAAAAAAATATAGTTTTGATTATTGGGATGGAGACAGAAAATATGGCTATGGTGGCTATAAATATATTGAAGGAAGATGGCAAAAAGTAGCTCAAAAACTTATAAAAATTTATAAATTAGATAATAAATCTAATATTCTAGATATTGGCTGTGGAAAAGGTTTTTTATTATACGAAATTAAAAAAATTTTACCTGAAATAAAAATTACTGGAATTGATATTTCCTCATATGGAATTAAAAATTCAAAAAAAGAAATTAAAAAATATTTGTTTAAAAAAGATTTGAGAAAACCATTAAAATATAAATCTAATATATTTGACTTGGTATTTTCAATCAACACACTGCACAATCTAGAAATTGATCATTTGATATCCGTAATTAAAAATATCCAAAAAATTGGAAAAAAACATTATATTTGTGTAGAAAGTTATAAAAATGAAGAAGAACTTTTTAATCTTCAATGTTGGGCTTTGACTTGTGAGTCTTTTTTCTCAAAAAGAGAGTGGATTTGGTTATTAAAAAACTCAGGATATGCAGGAGATTATGAATTTATATATTTTAATTAATAATTTAAATTTGATTTTTTAATAATCCTCTCAATACTTAAACCATGTTTTGATTGTAAGCTTTTTTGAGAATCATATGAATTTAAAAATTTTTTTTTTAAACTATAAAAAAATATTTCATTTTTATACTTTTTGTCAATTAAGTGTTCACTTATTATCGTTCTTAGACCACCTGTTTCAATATGATCTTCAATACAAATGATTTTTTTATACTTTCTTAAGATTGCTTCTAGACCTTTTTTATCAAATGGCTCTAACGTATGGCAACTATAAATAGAAAATTTTTCTTTACATAATTTATTTAATTCAAAAGCTAATTTTATAGTTGGACCATATGTCAAAATACAAGTATTTTTACCATGTAAAATTTTTCTAATTTTACCAAAAATCCACTTATTTTTACATTTTTCACTAAAATTTTGCTCACCACTTTTACCTATCCTTAAATATATTGGTCCCTTTTTGTTTTTTAAGCAAAATTTAATTGCTTCTTTTAGCTCTAGACCATCACAAGGAGCTATTATATTTAAATTTGGTAATGATCTTGCTATTGATATATCTTCTATAGATGTGTGAGTAGGGCCAAGTTCTGAATAAATTGTACCTGCACCCATACCAACTATGGTTACTGGTAACTTTTGAAGACACAAATCATCCCTAACAAATTCAAAAGGTCTATAAAGAGCAAAAGGTGCAATCGTGTAACAGAACACAATATTCTTATCCATTGATAAACCAGCAGCAACACCTGTCATTACTTGCTCAGCAACACCAACATTTATTATTTGTTTTTTATTTTTTTTTGATATTTCTGCCATCTTGCCAGACGGAGATATATCTGCTGCAACAATATAAATATTTTTGTTTTTTTTTATATGTTGATAGATTTCTTCACTAAATGCGTTTCTCATAATCAATTATTTCATTTATAGCTTTTTCTAATTCTGTTTTATTTGGTGATCTATAGTGCCACATAGGTATATTTTTCATGAAAGAGATTGGGTTTCCTTTTATAGTTTTTGCTATCAAAGCATAAGGCTTATTTTTATTTCTTTTTAAAATTTTATTTTTTATATCGGCAGAATTATGCCCGTCACAGGTTTCACTTTCCCAACCAAAAGCCTCAAATTTTTTATTCAAAGGTAATAGATTAGGGTGAGTATTTATATTGCTAGTTGCACTTTGTAAGTCATTATTATCAACAACGATAATTATATTTTTAATTAATTTTGCAGCAATAAACAAAATTGACTCCCAAACAGATCCTTCCATTAATTCTCCATCGCTCATAAGCACAAAAATATTTCCATCCTTTTTTTTATTTAATTTAGATAAACAAAGTCCTGCGGCAATTCCAATACCATGTCCAAGTGATCCCGTTGATGCTTCAACTCCATTTGTTGTAATTTCTGGATGAACACCAAGTTCTGAATTTTTCTTACAATACTTATTAACTTGTTGTTTTGATAATTTTTTTTGTGCTTCGAGTATTACATATAATAAAATTCCACAATGTCCTTTAGACAAAATAAATTTATCATCTTTACTCATTATTTCAAAAAATAATGTGTCCATAATTTCGACTGAAGAAAATGACCCTCCTATATGAAGGGCTTTTACTGTTTGACTTATTTCTAAAATTCTTTTTCTATGTTTAGTGCATCTAACTTTGGATTGTGGGCTATTTTTTGGCATAGAATAACTTAATTTAGTCAATATAAATTATGAAATTTAAAATTAGTTTTTTTAATCGTTTTTAATTTGTTTAAGTTTAATATTATATTATAAGTTTTTATTATAAACTCAAATTTTTGCAAATAGTTAATGAATAAAAATTTTACTAATAAAAAAATTAATGATTTAAAATCTCTTAAAGATTTATTAAAAAATAAAAAATTTACTTTGGTTCATGGAGTTTTTGATGTGCTTCATGTTGGCCATAAAAGACATTTTGAAACTGCAAAAAAATTAACTGGTTTACTAGTTGTTTCTTTAACCTCAGATAAATATGTAAAAAAAGGACCTGGTAGACCTTATTTTAATCAATTCATAAGATCTGAAATGGTATCATCATTAGAAACCGTAAACTATGTGTATATTAATGACAATGAAACACCAATTGATTTAATTAATAAAATTAAACCAAGTTACTATTGTAAGGGAAGTGATTATATGAATTTCTCTAAGGATGTGACGGGGAATATAAAAAAAGAGGTTGATGCAATTAAAAAAGTTGGTGGCAAAATTCATTTTACAAATGACTTACAATTTTCCTCTTCTCAACTAATAAATATAAATTTTAATTCTTCAAAAATTTTAAATGAAATAAAAACAAACGTTAAAAAATTAAGTGTGTTTAAAAACCAAGTGTTTAATTATTTAAATAAGTTAAAAAATTTAAAGATCGCTATAATTGGTGAGATTATTGAGGATGAATATATTTATTCAAATAACTTAAGCCAACCATCAAAAGAATTTATACATGCTGTAGAAAGGGTTAAAAGTGAAATCTTTATTGGTGGTTCATATGCTATAGCCAAAAATATTATTGAATTTTCAAAAAGTGTAGATGTTTTTTCAGCAGGAAACTTTGATAATAATTTTAAAAATAAAATCAAAAATAATAACAAAAATAATATTAAATTATTTAATCTTGATCCAAATTTTTCAGTTGTTAAAAAGTCTAGATATTTGAATAATAATAAGAAGCTCTTTGAATGTTATTCTTATAGAGGAAAAAATAAAATACCAAATATTAATAAAACTCAATTAAAAAAAATAGCAAAAAAAATTAAATCTTATGATTGCGTGATATTGTCTGATTTTGGACATGGCTTTTTTTCAAAAGATCTTTTTAATTTAATTAAAAAAGAAGCAAATTTCTTAAGCATAAATGTTCAAACGAATGCTGGAAATAGAGGTTTTAATCTAGCAACGAAATATAAAAAAGCTGATAATATTTTATTAGATTTGCCTGAATTGCAGCTCGCGACAGGAAATAGATCTGATAAAATTGAAAATCAAATTAATAATATAAAACATCAAATTAATTCAAGGTATTATACAATAACTAAAGGTAAAAATGGTATTTATATTTATGATAAACATTTAAATAATAAATTCTCGCTTAGTGCTTTTGAGACTAAACCATTAGATACAATGGGAGCAGGGGACTCAGTTTTGGGTATTGCTAGTATGTTATTATGTCTTAAAGCTCCACTTAGTATTGTTGCGTATCTATCGAATTTATTTGGTGCAATTTCAACTTCAATTATAGGCCATTCAAATTATATAAAGAAAAAAGAAATATTAAAATCAATAGAATACGGTTTAAAATGAATGTATTAATCACAGGTGGAGCAGGATTTATCGGAAGCCATTTAGTTGATTTTTTAATTAAAAAAAAAAATATTAAAAATGTAATAGTAATTGATAATATTAAAGATGGCTCACTTAAAAACCTAAAAAATTCCTCTAAATCGAAAAAATTTTCTTTTTATAAAAAAGATATAAGAAATTTTAAAAAAATTAAAAATATTTTTAAGGGTGTTGATATTGTTTTCCATTTAGCGGCACTTTCAGACGTAGTACCTTCAATAGAAGAACCAATTGAATATTTAGACACAAATATAATGGGAACTGTAAATGTATTAGAAGCCATGAGAAAAAATCGTGTAAAAAAAATAATTTATGCTGCATCTTCCTCTTGTTATGGAATACCAAAAAAATATCCAACAAATGAAAATAGTAAAATAAACCCAATTTATCCTTATGCATTTTCAAAAAATATTGGAGAACAAGCAATCCAACACTGGTCAAAGACATACAAATTAGACTTTGTATCTTTAAGATTATTTAATGTTTATGGGACTCGCTCTAGAACAAATTCAGCTTATGGCGCAGCACTAGGAGTATTTTTAAAACAAAAATTATCTAATCATCCTTTCACAATAATTGGGAATGGTAATCAAAAAAGAGATTTTATTTATATATCTGATGTAGTTAATGCTTTTTATTTATCTACAAAAAAAAATGTCAAAAATATTATTCTTAACATAGGGAGTGCAAAACCAAGATCAGTAATTGAAATGGTAAACATATTAAAAGGAGATAAAATATTTATTCCAAAAAGACCTGGCGAACCAAATATAACTCATGCAAATATAAACAAAGCATCTTCAACACTCAAGTGGAAACCTAAAACAAGCTTAGAAGAAGGATTAAAGATAGTTTTAACAAATATTTTTTACTGGAAAAAAGCACCTTTGTGGACTAAGAACAAAATTAAACTAGCTACAAAAACTTGGTTTAAATATTTAAAATAATGAAAAATGTACTAATTACAGGAGGATCTGGTTATGTTGGATCAAGGCTTATAATTAAGCTTTTAGAGGAGACAAGCTTAAATATCGTAAATTATGATATATCTCTTTTTGGTGATAGCCATTTGCCAAAAAACTCAAGATTTAAATATTATAAAGAAGATATAACCAATCCAAAAAAATTTGAAGAGGCAATAATTCAAAATAACATTGATACAGTATTGCATTTAGCTTGTATTTCGAATGATCCGACTTACGAACTTGATTCCAATTTATCAAAAAAAATAAATTATGATTGTTTTGAAAATTTAGTAAAAACTTCAAAAGAAAATAATGTAAAAAAATTTATTTATGCATCTACTTGTTCAGTTTATGGTATCTCAAATAGCCCTAACGTTATAGAAACAAATGAATTAAAGCCCATAACAGATTATAACAAGTATAAAGCGCTTTGCGAACCTCTGCTTCAAAAATATTTAGATGATAATTTTACTGGTATCATAATTAGACCAGCTACTGTCTGTGGGTATAGTGAAAAAATGAGATTTGATTTAACAGTAAATATACTCACAAATTATGCATATAACAAAGGTTATATTAGAGTGTTTGGAGGAACACAATCTAGACCTAATCTACACATTGACGATATGTGTGACCTTTATAAGATGCTAATTATAAATGATTTAAAAAAATATAGTGGTGAAATTTTTAATGTTGGTACTGAGAATTTAAAAATTCTTGAAGTAGCTGAAAAAGTCAAATCTGTATTAGAAAGAAAACTCAATAAAAAAAATATTGATATTAGGGTAGAAGAGAGCGCTGATATAAGATCATATATGATAAATTCAGATAAAATTCAAAAAACTTTAGGCTTCAAGTTTAAAAAAACTGTTATTGATGCAATAGAGGATTTATGCGATGCTTTTGAGCAAGAAAAAATTATTGATAGTTTTTCAGACAAATGGTCAAATATAAAGGTTCTGACTAGTATGAAAGAAAATAAAAATAAAAATAAAGTTCACAAAGATATATTTTGAAATGAACAATATTTTAGAGAATGAATTTAAAAAAAAAGGTTATATAATAAGAAAAACCAAAGAAACAAAAGCTTTGGTATACTTGCAAAAACAAATTCTCAATTTTATTTTATCCTCAGACAAAAATTTAAAAAAAAATTATCGTAAACATAAAAATATAAAAGATTTTTTCTGTGATTTACATAAATATATTCCATTAAAAAAACTAAATAATTTTAGGGTAAATATAATAAAAAAAATAAATTTAGATAAAAAATTTAGAGAAAACTATTATCTTGTAGCGAAAGAGTTCCTTGATGAACTTGTGGGAAATGAACTTGCTATGCAAAATAAACTTAATCTATCATTTCAAATGCCTAACGACAAAAACTCTCAATTGCCTATGCATTCAGATATTTATGCTGGGGAAAGCCCTTTTGAAGTGGTTGTATGGATACCCTTGATGGATATACAGGCAAATAATCAATCTATGTATATTACTAATCCAAAAGATAACAGAATTATTAATAAAGAAGTTACCACTACAAAAACAAAAACTCTAAGTGAATTATATAGAAAATATAAAAATAAGTTTAAATTTTTAAAAATTAATTACGGAGAAATATTAATTTTTAGTCCAATTTTACAGCATGGAAATGTTGTCAATACAACTAAAATCACAAGATTAAGTTTAAATTGTAGATTTAAAAGTCTCTTATCTCCATATGATGTATTTAGTAAAACTCATCGAAACATTCCTCATTTCTACAGACCACTAAATATCAAACCAATGACAAGAATTGGTTTCAATTTTATTAATGGTATAAAAAATCATAAATATAAAATAAATAATAAGTATTAATGAAAAAAATTGCTGGGTATCTTAATTTAAAGCCTATTAATGGAATTATCTTTCCATCTTATGTGCAAAATCAGCTAAACAAAGATTTTATAGAAAATAAATTGAATTCAAGCTTTTTCATGACAACTAATGAAAATACATATGGTGAAAATTCAATTGTTTTAAAATCCCTAATAAAAAATAAATCGATAAAAGGGGTTGTTATGCTATCAACATTTAGTCTTCCTAATGATTTTAACAGTCGTCAAGAAATATATAAGTTAATTAAAAAAAATAAGAAATCTTTGCATTTTATATTTGAAGAATTAAGTTTTGAAAAAAAAATAAATGAGAGTGAAATAGAAAGTTATTTAATATTCGATAATAATTTTTTTTTAGAAAAAAAAAACTGATTTGAATAGCTTTGAAAAGACTTTTATAGATAAAAGTTGGCAATTTGTTTAATTTAAAGTTTATCTATAAATTTTTTATTTTCTTTTAAAATATTTCCTAATCCAATTAAAGTTTTTATTTTTGTATCATAACCTAGTGGTAAAATTCTTATAATTTTCTCAAAATCAAATCTTGAGAAATATGGAGGTTTAGCAATAAAATTTTTTTGAGGAAATCTCTTGAAATTAGAATTTAATATTTGAGGTAAATTGCTAATTGCAATATTTTCAGTAATTTTCATTAATTTGTTGTAAAATGTCCTTGTGGTATCATTAGTTGCTGCTTTAAAAGTTTTCCTTAAAATAATATCACCAGTATCAAATTGTTTATCAATTAAATGAATACTTGAGCCTGTGGGTTGTTTTAAAATAAATGAAAATAAAGTTGTTCCAATACCTTTGCCCCATGGAAGAAAAGTTGCATGTAAGTTGAAAATTTTTCCAGAGTACTCTTTTATTATATTATCATTAATCTTAAACTGGTATCCACTTGAAATTATAAAATCAAATTTTTTATTTAGAATATCTTTGATTTTTAAATATTTGTTTGAAATCGATATATTACAGTTTTTTTTTTTTTAAAAATATTATTAGTTTCTTATTTCTTGAATTATTTCCTAATAATAATATTTTTTTTTTAATATTTTTAAAAATTTTTTTATTTATTGTTATATTTGTAGTATCCTCTAAGTTTTCAATTTCTTTATAAAATGTTTTAACATCTTCAAAATCCTTGCCATAAACTTTATTCAAAAAAAATTTATCTAAATAACCAAAAGTATAATAAGTAGGATAAATAAAATAAAATTTTTTATTTTTTTTCAAAATCCTCATTCCTATTCTTATGTTGTCAGAAACAAGAATTTTAATTTTATTTTTATTTAAAATTTTAAAATTTTTTTTTTTTTCACTTATAAGTGAATTTTTAATCCAAAAATTAATCAATTCATGATCATTTTTATAAACAGGTCTTATAGAAATTTTATTCACAATACTTTAAGATTTATAATAATTTTCTACTTTTAATATAGCACTTACAATATCTTGGGCATGTTTTTTTTTATAATTCTCATTTAAAAATAAATGAAAACAATTATCACGTGTCTGTATAGAATTTCTTGCTATAAATTTATCTTTTAAATATTTTTTTGTCCAAGGCCATATATTAACTAAACATCCATAGTGTTCTCCTAAATCTACACCCTCAGCTTTTAAAGCTCGGGCAAATTGCAACTTGGAACATTTAATTTTATTAAGCCTAACAAATATAGGTAGAAAAAAAGGTGCATAACCTGAATGAAAATCATCATTAAAACAAACTTTGGATTTCTTAAGTAATTTTAGAAATTCAAATACAAATTTTTTTCTCAAATTATTAGACTGATCAAGTCTTTTTAAATTAGCATATCCTATAGCACATGAAAATTCGTCTGTGTTCCAATTTAATGCGGGAAATAAACTATATTTTGGATCTCTAAAATCTAAATTTTCTTTCCATAAAATCTTTCCTCTATCTCCATAAGCAAGTGATTTACGATGTAAATTTAATTTTTTTGTAAATACAATTCCACCTGAGGAATTTGCTGCGAGATTTTTTCTATACATTATTGAAAAAGCTGCAATATCTCCAAATGTTCCTGTCTTTTGACCATCTATCTTAGCACCAACGGCTTGACTACAATCTTCTAAAAGAAAAATTTTTTTTTCCTTAGCAAATTTTGCAATTTTTTTTATATCTTTAACAGGTTGTCCAGCTACATGAGTTAACTGAATAAGCTTTGTATTTTTTGTTATTCTTTCTTTAATTTTATTTAAATCTATATTGTAGCTCATTTTTTTAGTATCTAATAATATAGGATTAAGACCTTGTTCTGTGATACAAGAAAAATTACCGGCGCAAGTTACTGGACATATTAATACATCTGAATTTTTTGGTAACTCTAATGCCTTCATTGCTATATAAATAGCTCCTGTACCAGTTGCAACTATATTTGAATAACCACCACCCTGATATTTTGAAAACAAATTAGAAAATTTTTTTTCCCACATTCCCGAAAATTTTGGATCTTGTCCTTTTTGACGATAATAATTTATCATTTTTTTAACTTCTTTTTGCTCATTTGAACCAAAAGCAAATCTAGGGGGCATCTTATATTTAATTTTTTTAACTCCTCCGTTAATCGCTATTTTCATCTGATTTTCCCATACTTGAATAATTTTTGCTTCTATGTTTTTTAAGTGGAATAGCATGTTCCCATTCATTATTTTTTACTAATTCAGCAACATACAAAGCTTGTTCAATAGAATCATCTATATCGACACTATATCTGTATGAACCATTCCTTCCTATTGAGAATGTTTGCTCAGGAAATCGATCATGATATTTTTTTGCTAAATCTTGTTCTGTTGATAATGGCATCGGATAAAATTTTCCATTTTTAGAGGGAAATTCAATTCCAATCAATGTTGTTTTGGATTTATGTAATGAGAATTTTTTATATTCTACTAATCGAGTAAATTTTTCTTTGTTTGCATAATACAAAAAAAATACTCCTTCAGGAAAGCAATATTCCATTGGAAGAATTAATGTATGAAGGTCTCTACCAACATATTTAAGTTGCCCGATATCAAATTTAAATAACTCATCTGGACTAATTGTATTAATAATATAATCAAAATTATAAGTTTCTCCTTTGATTTTGACTCTTTTATTACTGATATCACAATCTTCTAAAACAGTATTTAAAAGCACTTTTGCATTTCGAGTAGCAATATCAAAGTATGCGTTGTAACCATCTTTGGCAATTGGATAAGCAGAATAAACGTCAGGACTATCAAAAGCGTCTCTTCTTCCTTTCTTAATAGGGTCTCCTTTAGTTGTCCATCCAAAAGATGTGAATACTTTATTATCATCAACCATCCACATCTTTTTGTTATAATCATTTACAACTTTGTTATATAAAGTGTTCCCAATTGAAAATTGCCAAAATTCCTCTAAATTTTTTGGTGTTTTACTGGTATCTAATTCTTTTAATTCTTTATTTATTAAATCTTTGTCTGGCATTAAGTCTATATCATCATAGCTTAAAGGCATGCTATAAAATTGATTATCTTGTTCTACATAAGTCAGATATCTATGATTTTTACTGCAATCTCTCATGGGGACATATTTATTAAAAAAATCAAATAACTTTTTATCTTTTGTTAAAAAATGTCTTGGGCCAAATGTATAAGGATGACCTCCTGAAAAATAAGTTCTTACTCCTGCGCCTAATTCACTTGACTTTTCAACAATTAAAACTTCGTAATCACCTGTTAGATCAAGAGCATGAGCCATAGCACAACCAGCAAATCCTCCTCCTATAATTAAAATTTTTTTCATTTTTTATTTATTAAATAACTAATTACTTTATTTAATTCTATAGGATTAAAATTTAATTTTTTTTTTGTAAATTTCATATTTAATGCTGTGATATTGTGATTGTAAATTAATTCAATATTCATATCAGTTGAATTCAAACAATTCAATAATTGGCTATTTTTACCTAATTTTTTAATAAGTAACTTAGCAAATTCACAATATGAGATATCTCTCGTGCCAGATAAATGAACAATCCCATAACATTTATTTTTTATAATTTTATATATAATTTTCGAAGATTGCTCATATAAAATTGGAGCAAAATATAAATCTTTAAAAGCAGTAATATGTTTATTTCTTTTTAAATCAGTAACCCATTTTTTAATAGGTGAGGTATTTCTATCTAAATTTTTGGTTAATCTTAAAATTGTAACTTTCTTATATCTTTTTTTTAAAACAAGTATTTTTTTTTCAGCAATATCCTTCATTTTAGCATACTTAAATCCTGGGCAGGTTTTTGTTCTTTCATTTGGTATTTTTTTTTTACTTTTAAATACAGTATTAGTTGAAATAAAAATTACATGAGAACCCATTTTTAAAAAATTTTTTGCTAAGAGAGGAATATTGATACAATTAACTTTTTTTGCGTAGTTATAATTATTTTCACACTCTTGGTAATCAACCACACCACCTACAATAACTACACTATCAAATCCTTTATAATTTTTAAATTGTGATAAATTTAAAAAATCTAGAAATATAGAATTTTTCTTATAAAGTTTTCTTGTTGTTTTAAATATTTTAATATTTTTATAATGTTTATATTTTGACATAAAATTTTTTGACAATCTACTATCCCCTCCAACTAAAAGAATTTTTTTCACTTTAAATTCAAAATTTTAAATTTTGGAAAAATAGTAACAACATTTAGATTTTGTTTTTTTTTCAAAATATGTTTTTTTAAAATTTTTATAACCCTATTTGTATGAACCCAGGCTGTAATTAAATAATAATTTTCTTTTGAATAACTATGAGAATTTTGATTTTCAATTTTAATATTATGTTCACTGGGTAAAAATTTACCTAATTTAAATTTATTATTGTCTAGCACAGACTTTACATTTTGCTCAATACCTAAAATTTTTAAAATAATCGGAAGAGATCTTGCGGCCCCTATGCAAACAATGTTTTTTACACGATTATTTGTTTTAATCTTATTTTTAAATTTTTTGAAAAATAATTTAAAATCGCTTGCAAATAATTTAAGTTTTTTTTTACTTTTTAATCCAAATTTTTCTTCTTTTTTTAAATGAATTTTTACACTTTTAAAAATTTTATTTTTTTTACTAATTTTTTTGACAATCCCTATGATAATACCACCTTGAATATTTGGATTATGTATCACATCAATAATTTCTAGATTATGTTTTTTAAAAAAAGGAGCCAAACTTGTTACTGAATGCACAGAAAGATGTTCATGTATAATTGTTCCAATTAATTTTTTTTTTAGTACATCTAATAAGTTAGATGCCTCAAAGATAAAATGGCCATTATTATCCAATATATTTACAATACCCTTAAGCATACCTGATAAATTATCAGAATGCGCAAATACATTATTGGCAACTACTAAATCAAATTTTCCATACTTTTTTAAAATTAATTTTGAATTTTTATAATCAAAAAACATATTCAAAGTTTTTATGCCCTTTTTTTCTGCAGATTTTCTAGGTAATAATGATGGATCAGCTCCTAAAACATTCGATGAAAACTTTTCTTTTAATAAAGAAAGAAACAATCCATCATTTGAACCAATTTCAAAAGCATTTTTTATGTTCAAATTTAATTTATTTTTTAAATAAAGCACTGTTTTTCTAAAATGATTAACTATATCAGGATTATAACCTGGCATAAAAGTATATTCATTGTTCCACATCAAATGATTTGAAGGAATACTTAAGAGTTGCACATGAAAACACTTAGAACAAATATATAAATCTATCGGAACGTTATAATATTTTTTAATAATTTTTTTTTTTAATTGTTCTCCTGGGGGTGCACTGGGTAAATTTAAAAATTTAGAAATTTTTTTTGACCCACACAATCGACACTTATTTCTTTTTACATAAATCTTCATATTATTTTTTATTTCTTTTTTAAAGAATCTTCATAATTTTTGATTTTTGATTTTAAATCTTTCAAAAATATTGAATTTCTTTTAATAGGTGACCAGCTTGCAAATTTAGAATTTTTTTTTTTAAAAGGTCCTAGACTTGTCTCATGAAAAATCACATATGGAGATTTTATTACAAGAGTATGAGTTAACTCTTTATTCATTCTATAATAAAATATTTTACCAGACTCGTAATTTCCCATTTTGATTATATCGGAAACTTTTTGTTTTTTATCAAATATAACTATATCTACCTCACCCTTAATTAAATGCATAGACTCAGGGCTGTAAGGATGAGAATGTGGTCTAATATAATACCCTCTTTTATGATAGATAATCATTTCATGTAATTTTGATTTTTTTGATTTATGAATACAATATCTTGACTTTTTGTCTTTGTTGTTTTTTGAAAAATTTTTTAAAAGGTTTAAATCATTTTTATTAATTTTAATTAATAAATTTCTAAAATAAATAACGTCTTTTTTTTTTTTTATTTTCAAATGAAATTTTGTTCATTAAACTTAAATTTTAAAAATTGATTTTATTTTTACCCCATTTGCTTTCAATACACCAATTTTTTTAATTATATTTTTGTTGGAAGGATTAATAGATAAGATACAAAATTTTGGAATCTTTTTTAATACTTTGGAAAATGGAAAAATTTTAGTCTTATTTTTAAACATAAATTTATTCTGTTTAATTTTATTATCATCTACTACATAAGACACATAATCTTCTAAATTAAATAAATTGACGTAAGTGTTTAACATATGACTAGCACCAAAAAATACAATTTCGCCTTTTTTACTCATTATTTGAAATTTTTTTAATATTTTTTTTTTGACAGCTGAAAGTTTTTTTTAAAATAATTTGTATATTTAATCATTTCATTACTTTTTTTAAATTTATAACTTTCTTTACCTTTATATTTACAAATTGCACAAAATATATCCTCATATTCTTGTTTAAACAGTTTAAACTCTAAAATTTCTAAATTTGAATTCTTTAGACTGTTTATAAATCCTATTTTATCAAAATAATATATATGGTCCTCCCATAAAATCGAATAATCAAGAGATTTTATTTGATTTAGAGAATCTGGGACTTCGATGTAAAAGACAGAATTTTTTTCACAAATGTCAAATAATTTTTTTATTAAATTTTTATGGTCACTTACATGCTCCCACACATGTCTGAGTACTATTAAGCTATCTTTTTTTTTTTTAATTTTAAAACTATGGTTAAAAAATTTTTCAATAATTAAATCTATATTTGAAAAAAAATTCAATTTTAAAAATTTGCTTAAATAAAAAATTTTAGTACTATTGATGCAAAGTTTTGCTAAAGAACTATCTTTGTAAGTAAAGGCTAATACATTTTTTTTATTAAATTTACTTAATTTTTTTGAAATTATTTTGAGATGAAACTCTGGCTCTTTAAAAATTAAACCTTTCGTACTTTTCAACTCTGAGGGTTTAAACTGTTTGTATAATTTTAATGAACCATCATGTTTATTTCGAAAATATTTTAATATTAAATTTTTTGGATTTTTATTTGAAAAATTTGATGATGAGTTTATTTTACCAAAATTTTTAAAATATTGATATTTAGCCATATGTTAAGATTCAAAAATGTTATTAAAATCTCTCATATATTTTATTATGACCAAATTTTTTTTAATCCCAAGAAAATATTATTTATACATTATTCAGTTAATTAATATTCTAGAGAAGTGAATAATGAAAATTATCAATATTTATAAAAGAAAAAATTTTTTTCAGTGCATAAATCAAGCCAATTGAGCTATTAGTACTGGTCAGCTGCACGCATTACTGCGCTTCCACATCCAGCCTATCAACGTGGT